>ERZ507015.5-NODE-5-length-90541-cov-54.9108_pt1 | contig 90541 bp, 81 predicted proteins | sample MGYA00513165_ERZ507015 | MGnify/ENA metagenome assembly ERZ507015
TGCTTACAGCGTATAGCTGCTTAGCACATTATTGAATTATTAACGAACTATTGATTGATGCGAAATTACTAAAATTTAGAATACGCTGTACTCCTCGCCCCCTATTTTTTAACTATCTTAACGAAGTTTTCACCTGGTTAAACAAATAGGGGGCTTTTATGGACACTTATAGACTACTCCTGCTCCACCTTCACTCCCGTAATCCGGCTCTTGAAATCGCCAGCCTTCTGGAGTGGGAACACCAGCGTGCGCTGATAGTGCATCTTGGCAGAAGGATTATACACGATAGGCTGAGTGGCAGTAGCATCACTCTTCTGGAATGTAGCCAGGTCTTTCTGCTGCATCGCATAAAGGGTGAGCGGACCCAACTCCTCGCGCAACTTGCCATCCACATAAAGACAGGTCTTCCTGTTGTCGCCCGTAATCGCCAGGGTAACCTTCTTGCCCTTCTCTACCCTGTAGTTGAACTTGTTGAGATAACCCTCGTGGGCAAAACCAAGCTGACCGCTTTCAGGGTCGGCAAGATAGAAGGTAGCGTTATCTGATGAGAACAAGACTGTTCCCTTCGGCTCATCGGCTCCCTCGATGGTGAACTCCACCCGATAGCCATAGCCCACTTCCTTCTCGCCCGTGGTCTGACCAGGGTTCAAAGTCTCTATCCTGAGCTGCTTGCCCTTCTGCCAGCGTGCTGCCTCATTAACCGCAGGAGCCTCGCTGAGCGCAAGACGAAGACGATTGAAATCTTCAAAGGAGAAAGATGTTGCAGCACCCGTCCAGCACTTTGCCGACAGCGTCTGCAGGGCAGGGAACAGTCGGTCGTGAATATCCTTCACCGTAATGCCGTTGCCCACATGGTCGTTCCATACGGCAAACATACCGCCGAGAATGGCAGGGTCATTCTCCTCGAACTTCTCGTTGCCAATCTGCGCCGGAGTCCAAGAATCGTAAAGATACTGGCAATTCAGGTAATCGTAATAATAGCCCGCTGCCGGAACAATATAAACCAGTCCATCAGGAATGCTCACCAGTTTGTAGCCCTGGCGCTTCATCTCCTTCGGGTCAGCATAACCATTGTACCAGCAATGCATCATCACGTTCTCTGACTTCACCTTGGTGTCGCCCTTGGCATGAGTAAGCGCACCCCAAACGGCAGCCTGCTTGCCAAACGACTCCACATATTTAATATAATGGTCGGTGAAGTAGCGGAATTTCTCCACCACCTCCTTCTTGGCGTTGGAATATTCGTCGGTTCCGATGTGAACTATCTTGCCTCGGAACACGGGGTTCTTGCCCTCCAGATACTCCTTGAAGAGCCCATCCACAAACTTGTAGGTCTCGGGATTGAAGAGGTCGAGATGATCCATGCCATATTCCCTGGAACCGATTTCCGGCTTGTAATGGGTGAAGGCGAGCGAATGGGCAGGCACATCTATCTCGGGGATGATGTTGACGCCATACTGCTCTGCCAGTTTCTGGAGTTCGATGAACTCAGCCTTGGAATAGCTGCCATCCTTAGCCGTGAGTCCCGGATAGGTGTCGCATTCCAGGCGGAAAGCCGCCTGGGTCTTTGCCCAATCATTACCGAAAAACTGTCGGAATCCGTTATCATTCAGATGAATCTGCAGGGTATTCATCTTGTAATAAGACATCATCTTGACCAGCGAGCGCAGATAAGACATCGGGATGAACTTTCTTCCGCAATCCATCATGAAGCCTCGCAGCCCATAGGCAGGCTTATCCTGGGTAGAGCCTTTAGGCAGCACGAAACCTGCCGAACGCTGCTGCTCTGAAAGCTGCAGCACGGTGCGGGTACCCCATACCAGTCCTTCTACCGAAGAAGCCGTGATGGTAGTTACGTCGCCGATGGTGAGGCGATAGCCCTCCTTGCCGAGCAGTCTGGCTGATTTCCTATCAGACTGGAGCACCAGCACGATGTCGCCGGCAGAGGGTTTTCCCGTCTTAGGCGTGAGCGTTTTTCCCACCAGGTCATGATAATCGGCAGCAAAGAGTTTCGCCACCTCCTGGGCGTTCTTTCCGCCCTTCACCACGTATTTGCCCGATGGGGTAAACATTCCCTCTGCCCCGCTCCATTGCTTGAGTTCAGGGATTACAAAAGGTTTTTCGTTGACTGTTGCCCAGCCACACGAAAGCACCAAGGTGCAGCAAGCCGTCAGCAAGAGACGCTTGAAATCATTTAGGTTTTTCTTCATATTTTACTGTTTTAATCATAAAGATAGAAAATGCGCTCCATCATGTGCCACTTCTCATCGCTCGTAGCACCCTTTCCGCACTTCTGGAACTTGCCTACCACTTCCTCCCATTCTGCCTGTCTAGGGAGGGTGGCGAGTTCTGCCATTTTCTTGTCCCAATCGAAATCTACGGGAGCATCCACAACCATCACCAGGCGGTTGCCGAAGATGTAAATCTCCATCTCCAGGATACCTACCTGTCGGATTCCGTCACGGATCTCCTTCCATTGCACACCTTCAGAATGCAGGCGGCGATATTCACGGATAGCCTCCTCATCAGATTCCAACTCCAGCCACTGTACGTAGCGTTTGGTGGCTACAGGATACTTCTTCTGTTCATAACCTTTCATCATAATCATTAGGGTTTTAAAGATTAAACATTATATTATCTGCAAAAATAATGCAAGCGAGCGCAATGTAAGCTTGCTTACAAATTGCCGAGCGCAGCTTATTTTCTGCAAAAATATGAAAAAAAATTGAGGTAAACAAGCCAAGTTACCGATATTTTGTTTATTTTTGCATTATCATTGCAGAAATGCAAGTTATGATTTACAAAACAATTCTATAAGATTAAAAGAAACTAAAGATTTACGATATGAAGAAACTACTTTTATCCATCGCCTTTCTGCTCCCTGCTATGGGAATGATGGCGCAGACTCAGGTAAAGACAGCCGAAGGTATTCTCGAAGGAAAAGACCTCTCAGGCATCACAGTTTTCAAGGGTGTTCCATTTGCAGCCCCTCCTGTGGGCAATCTCCGCTGGAAGGCTCCTCAGCCAGCCCAGAAATGGCAGGGCGTGCGCGAGGCAAAGGAGTTCGGACCGAACCCGATGCAGGAACCTATCTTCGGAGACATGAACTTCGGCACGAAGACAAACAGCGAGGATTGCCTATACCTTAATATATGGACTCCTGCAAAGACCATGAAGGAGCATCTGCCGGTTTTGATTTATTTCAACGGCGGAGGACTGATGGCTGGCAGCGGAAGCGAACCTAGATATGCGGGCGATGCAATGGCGCGCAAGGGCATCATCTCCATCACAGCCAACTATCGTGAGGGCATCTTCGGATTCTTCGCTCATCCACAGCTCTCCAAGGAAACATCCTACAAGGGTTCCGGCAACTATGGATTCATGGACCAGGTGGCTGCCATACAATGGGTGAAGGATAACATCGAGGCTTTCGGCGGCGACCCAAACCGCATTACCATCGTAGGCGAATCGGCTGGTTCCATGTCGGTTAGCGCCCTGATGGCTTCCCCTCTCTGCCAGGGACTCTTTGCCCAGGCTATGGGTTCCAGCGGTTCGGTGATGGGATTCAAGAAGATTGCTACCCAGAAGGAAGCTGAAGAGAAAGGCGTGCAGCTTGCCCAGAAAATCGCAGAGAAGATGGGTAAGGAAACGGGCAAGAAGGTGAAAAAGAACGTAGGTATGAAGAACCTCAACGAGCTTCGTGCCCTTCCTGCCGAGGAACTGATGAAGCTGGCGGGAGTAAGAGCGGTTCCTGTCTATAATATCGACGGATATTTTATGAAAGAACAGCCTGTAGATGTCTTCGCCAAGGGCGAGCAGACCAAGGTGCCTCTGCTCATTGGTGGCAACAACCAGGAGATGACTCCATGGGCGGTATTGATGGGCAAGCAGCCTACCGTTGAGAAACTGAAGGCTGGCGCCAAGGGCACCTTCGGGTCAGAGAACATCGATGAACTCTTCCGCCTTTACGGAATCAACAGCGACAAGGATGTATTGGAGCAGCCGGGTGTGAATCTGGCTTCGGATATCTTCCTGGATTATTCTACCTGGAAGTGGGGCAACATGCACAAGCTGACCGGCGGACAGCCAGTTTACCGCTATCGCTACTGTCATCCTCGCCCAGCAATGGCCATCAAGGGCAAGGTGGCAGCTTTGGCTGGCGGCGTGGTAGATGCGAAGGAAGATGCAGCTCCAGCTCCACAGGATAAGGGAGCCGTTCACTCTGCCGACATAGAATATGCAATGGGCACTTTGCCTACCAACCGCGTGTTCAACTGGCAACCGGAGGATTACATGATCAGCGACATCTTCAGCCAGTATTATGTAAACTTCGTGAAGACCGGAAATCCAAACGGTCTGGGTCTGCCGGAGTGGCCATCTACCAATGGCAAGGCAGTAGCTCCTGTGCTTCAGATAGATATGAAGACAGAAGTGAAGTCTGATGCCCAGATGGAGAAGCGCTATGATTTCATCGACAAAATGTTCTGGGAGAAGAAATAAGTCTCATTATAGATTCTATCAGAAATAGAGATGTTTCAGAAATTCATCATCAATAGAGACGGAGTGCTGAAGTTCGGCCACGTCTATCTTCACCGTGACATGCTGGCCCCGGGTGAGCAATGCACCTACGGCGGAGGTTTATGGAAAATTGATGAAGGCAGGGGCGCCATCGTGCTCTATGGAAGGAGTTTCGACTTCGGTCCTCCCGATTTCGACTTTGTGAAACAGATAGACTGGACGGGCTTGGGGGGAACCCCTCGCCCACTGCTCTATCTGCCTCATTGGCCTAACGAGGAAGAGATTGTGCCCATCATCATCAATTGAGAAAATAGTATAATATTCTATAAATTCTATGCAAAAAGTTTGCCCGTAACAGATAAAAGCGTATTTTTGCGAAAAGAATTCACTTAAAAAGCAGTATAGTATGAAAAAGAAATTAGTTTTGACTGCAGCCGTTATCGCTGCATTGTCAGTTGTCTCTTGCAATAGCAAGAAGACAAATAGCCAGGGAGCTGATCAGGATAGCCTCAGCTATGCAGGAAATGATTCGCTCAATTCTAACGATATCGTGCTCGATTCCATCGCCGGCACCTATGAGGGAACTCTCCCTGCTGCCGATTGCCCAGGAATCAAGACTGTATTGACGCTCAATGCCGACAGTACCTACCAGTATTCTGCCGACTATCTGGAGCGCAAGGATGGTCACGATGAAGCAAGCGGTATCTTCAAGGTATTGGCTAACAACGTAGTAGAAATCATCCGCCCATCCAGCGGCGAGACTACTTACTTTAAGGTGAAGGATGCCAACAGCCTCATCATGACCGACTCGCTCGGTACTGAGCCAGAAGGCGCTATGGCTAAGCACTATGTACTGACCAAGAAGAAGTAAGCTATTCACATCTAAAAAAAGCACCCATCTCATACTCAGAAAGCATCTTTTTCTGCTTCCGAAATACGAGATGGGTGCTTTGCGTTGTGGCAGTTGCCCCAATTTCGTTGAGAAGTTCATCGTCCAGATAAAGACGGATGCTCTGCTCATTCCAATCCATGCGCCAAACGTGGAACTTATCAGCCCACTGCGCATCACGATCTGTGAAATGGGTGAAAGGGATAGCCTTGCTGTTCCATTTCGCCGTCCAAGGCTTGTCGGTATATTACAAACCCATTACATTCTCATCTTTCACGTTAAATTCAATTAAGTTTTTCGCCGGAACTACCGCTATTACAGATATTTTTCCTAATTTTGCGTCCACGTTTCCAACGGATGAAATGAATATTAAGATTAGATTATAAAATTAGGTATTATATAAAATAGACAAGGAAAAAGGAAAAAAGAAAAATGGAACATGTTTTTACTGAATCGATGTTTTTGGTGGGCTTCGTGATATTCATCGCCGCCATACTCGTATTAGACATGCTGGTCATCGACCGAAAGGCGCATGTGGTTTCCATCAAGGAAGCCGGCTCCTGGACGGCAGTATGGATTATTCTCGCTCTCGCCTTCGCCGTGTTCATCTACTTTCATGGAGACATGGTGCACGGCATAGAGAACTTCGACGACCTGAAGCTGATAGCCTCGCGCTATGCTTCTCATCTCAAACTGGATCCGAACGATTATGAAGGGAGTCTGCAGCAATATCGCCACTACATGACCATCTCTTACATCTCGGGTTATCTGATAGAGAAGACGCTCTCGGTAGATAATCTCTTCGTGATGATGATGATCTTCAGTTCATTTGGAGTGGATAAGAAAGATTATCAGCACGTATTGAACTGGGGTATTCTGGGAGCCATCGTGCTTCGCTTCGTCTTCATCTTTGCGGGTGCAGCCCTCATCAGCCGATTCGCCTGGATATTGCTCGTATTCGGAGGATTCTTGGTTTACAGCGGCGCCAAGATGTTCTTGAACAGAAACAAGAAGGAAGAAATCAATGCCTTGGATCATCCGGTAGTGAAGTTCATGCAGCGACGTCTGCATCTGGGACCTCTGGTAATGACGGTGGTGTTCATCGAGTTCTGCGATCTGATTTTCGCTTTCGACAGCATTCCTGCCGTATTCTCGGTTTCGCTCGACCCATTCGTGGTGTTCTTCTCCAACATCTTCGCCATCCTGGGCTTGCGTGCCCTCTTCTTCCTGCTGGCAGCGATAGCCGATAAGTTCCGCTACTTGAAGGTGGGTGTAAGCGTGCTGCTGGTGTTCATCGGTGTGAAGATGCTCATCCACGATTTCTTCGAAATTGATGCAGTAAGTTCGCTGGTATTCATCATCCTCGTCTTGCTCGTCAGCATCGGAGCTTCGGTGGTGATTCCGCAGAAAAAGGAAGCTTAAAAACACAAAACGCAGTAATACGCCCTGAAAGGGCAGAAGCTCCTAGCCCAGGGCACCGCCCTGGGTTTACACATAAGCAAGAATGTCGCCCTGTAAGGGCAAAAGCTTTTAAGTACCTGGAAAGTACAAAGTTTTTGCCTTTACAGGGCGAACTGTTTATATTTAATACCTCCTCAATGGTCTATACTTTATGGTATAAATCCGGTTGAAATAATTCTTCCATTCATTCGGCTCCTTGTCATCATCCCGAACAATCCGAATACCATAAAACCTGGTGCCCGTTTCCTTATACTCCTTGAACCTCGCCAACATCTGCTGCGGCGGATTCGGAATCAGGAAATCCGTAATCCAAAGCACATCGGCATTCACATAATGAAGACCATCGTTATCCAGCAAATCAAACATCTGGTTCATCATCTTCTTTGCCGAAGTTCCACCACCTATAAAAGGCAAATGGGTTGTAGTAGGCTGACGCCTGACACCACGACCCGTATGAGCCTGCCCATCAGAAAATTCAGGAGCTTCCACAACTGTGATTCCTATTCTCTTCAACCGCTCCGCCTTCCGCTTCTCCATCAAATCGATGGCACGGGTGCTCACGGAGAAATCTATCAGAAAGCAATCCCGCTCCAAATCCTCTGCCGTTTCTTCCAACAGGGAAATCAGCGTAGAAGAAATCCTTTCAGGCGTTCCATACATACTCGCCGAAGTATCCAGGCAAACTATCATCGGACCCTTTCGGGAAGCATGGGTAAAGCCGAGTTTGCGGGATGGCTTCGACATTTCGCTCTTATAACGGAAAGTCTGGAGCCTGCGGGTTCGATACTTATAGATAAAAAGCCCCTCCATATCCTCATCGCTGTATTGCGCCAACTCCAGCGGAAGAAGCGAATTGAGATCATCGCCCACGGTAATGCCCTCGATGTCGCTTCCAGCGGAATGCTCCATCTTCATCTCCACCCCCGAAGCGATGGTGAGCCTATCTTTGCCGTTGGCATCTGCCACACGACCCATCTTCGCTACAATCTCCTTGATTTCCGGATATTTATCCTGAATCTTCACCTGGTTCAGGCGACGTTCAAACTCCGTTTCCGTCCATCCGTTCGTCATCAGTTCCCAGGCTTGCACGGCTCGCTGCTCCGAAACGCCCTTCGTCTTCATGTTGCGGGTTATCTGGTCCATCATGCGAACCAATCCCGTTTCAAAGTTATTCTGACGGAGAGAAATAAAATCCTTCAGCTTGCTGAGCACCTGATGGTCGATGCACACCTTCCAGTCTCTTACCAGTCGCTCCCAGTTTTCCGGTTTCGAAGCACCATCGCCAGCCATCAGTTTCAGGAAGAAAGACTTATCGAATCCATCCTCCCGGTGTTCCTGCTCCAACTGGTCGATGAGCGGAAGCCACACCTGCTCATCCATTCTCTTAAAGGGAGTCCAGTCGAGCACATCATAAGCCCGATGACTTTCGGTCCAGGCACGCTGGCGCTGGAATCGCATGTGATGAACGCATTCCACGATGAACTTTCCCACACAATCATAGAATACCTTGCTCTTGATCTTGCTGTTCACCACCTGACGCATGAATTTCTGCACCTCTTCGCCAGTTTCCGGAATCGTCACTTTCAGAGTAAAGAGATGAATGAGATAATCCTTCAGCGGATCTTCCTTCAAATTCCAAGGCATGGCTGCGCCAGTCGGATCAGGAATCTTCACCTGCCCCGACTTGCAGAAGTCGTCCAGCATCTTCAAATAATACTGTGCTTCCGCCAAATCCTTGTTATTCTGGTATTTCATCTTATTCGATATTTTTCACCAAATCGGTAAAAAGTCTCTTATATATTATAGGAAGACTAAGCCTTCTCTTTCTCCATCAGATATTCTGCGAAGATTCTTGCGGCACTCTCCACTTTGGCAGCGCAAGGGCGAGACTTGTAGTATTCTGCCGTTCTTGCCGAAGCCACATAGCTGGATTGCGCCTTCTCATGGCCCTTCAAGCCCAGAATCTCGGCACAGATGATACTGCCATTCTGCTCCTTCGATTTGGCTAACAAATCCTGCACCACCTTGTAGCAGGCCGACTTTCCCTCGCGGTCATCCCCCTCGGTCTGTCCGCAATCCAAGCCAACGAGCACCACAATGCCCGAAACAGCTCCACACATCATTCTCATTCTGCCAACTCCACCACCGAAGCCGGCACCAATGCGCTTCGCCATCTCATCATCAAGACCATACAAATCGGCAAAGGCAGCCACCACCGACTGGCAGCAGCCATAGCCCTGCATAAAATTCTCCACCGCCTGGTGAACACGAGCCTCCAACTCTGGAGATAAAGTTATCTGTTCGTTCATCATGTTTTTGTTCTTCTAAATATAATAATGTATAAGTAACTGGAGGCGATTAAACCTCATAAAGTTTCATCGTATTATGCCTCATAAAGTTTCATCGTATCCTGTCGGGTAAACGCCAACTCCTTATAGAAATCACGGAGATAGGCCGAAATTTCAGCCTTATCATCCGAAGACACAAAGAGATTCTCGCCCAACTGCCTTTCCAGCGAAGTCAAGCCATCCGAAAGGGTTTCGATTTCCCCCTCATAATCTCTGCCATCATCAGGATTTCTGCGAACCCGATGATACTTGATATCCTCAGCAAGCGCATTCTTCATCTCCACGAGTTTTTCTGCGAAAGGAGAAAAGAGTGCACGAATCACGATGCTTCGGATTGCATCCCGCTCTTCCGGTTCCTGCCACAGACAATGGTAGATAGGAAGCAGGTCGCAGATATCCACCTCTTCCCTATCCTGCATAAAGGCAGAAGTGCGAAGCAGACGAACGATATTTTTCCATCGGCGGTCGCTCACATAGATATTTCTGCGCTCGGCAGCCTCATCCACATTCACGGCTCTCAGAGATTTACGAATGGCGGAAATTGCATCAAGCACCTCCTCCTTCACGCCAATCTTACAGATTTTCTCCGCCCATTCAGCATACTCCTCAGGGGATATTCTTATATCGCACACGGATTTCACAAATCTCACAGATTTTTTCTTTGTATTCTCAGAAATAAGCAAATCTCTTTCTGATGTTTCTACTCCCATTAGTGTTTGCTTTACAGAAGACTTCTTGGACATAACATTAGCCTCATCCGTGGAATCTGTGAGATCCGTGTGAGACTCATTAGATTCCAGCAGCATTGCACGGAAATTCTTCTCCAGCTTAATCGGTCGGCTCTCTATTCTAATCACGAATCGGTCCCAAAGCGCCTCCAGTCCTTCTCCCTTAGCCGGCAGCTCATTACTAGCCACCACGAGAAGTTTCAGAGGGAGATGCATTTCGCGATTGCCATTTCTGAAGATTTTCTCATTAATCACCGTGAGGAGCGTGTTCTGGATAGCAGGACCCGCCTTCCAGATTTCATCCAGGAAAACCACATCGGCAGTAGGCAGATAACCCTCCACCGCACGCTCGTAAGTATCCGAAGTCTTCAGTTTCTGAATGCTCACCGGACCGAAGATTTCATCGGGCGTAGAGAATCGCGACATCAGATACTCAAAACTCCGAGCATCCCTGAACGCCGTCTTCAACTGTCTGGCCACCATACTCTTCGCCACACCCGGAGGTCCCAGCAGGATGATACTCTCACCTGCCAAAGCAGCCAGGAGCGAGAGCGATATCTCCGTCTCCTTCTCATAAATGCCCCGGTTCATCTCACCGAGTAATTGTTTGAATCTTTCAAGCATATTCTTACTTTTCTATTCAGAATCGTATAAAGACGAAAAGAAGTTAAGAGATAAAATTCATTATCCCTTAACTTCCTCATATTCTTTTATATAAATAAGGTATGGCTTACTTTACGTTGCCCACCTTAATCAAGTACTCAGCAATCTGAACTGCGTTCAGGGCAGCACCCTTACGAATCTGGTCGCCAGTCAACCACAATGTGTTACCATTGTCATCAGCCAAATCCTTGCGGATACGACCTACATATACATCGTCCTTACCGGCACTCTCCAATGGCATTGGGTAAACGTAGTTCTGGGCATCATCCTTTACAGTTACGCCTGGAGCAGCCTCCAAAGCCTTGCGGATGTCCTCTACAGCCAATGGCTTCTCTGTCTCGAACCAAACACTCTCTGAGTGAGAACGAAGTGAAGAAACGCGAACGCAGGTAGCACTGGTGCGAACATCAGAGTGCATGATCTTGCGGGTCTCGTTAAACATCTTCATCTCCTCCTTGGTGTAATCGTTAGGAGTCATCTTGTCAATCTGTGGAATGACATTATATGCCAACTGATGAGGGAACTTATTGATATGCTCAGTCTTACCAGTCTCGATGATATCCTTATACTGCTGCTCAAGTTCAGCCATGGCAGCAGCACCAGCACCCGAAGCACTCTGATAAGAAGAGATATGGATCTTCTTGATATGGCTTAAGTCATCGATAGGCTTCAACACTACTACCATCATGATAGTGGTACAGTTAGGGTTGGCGATGATGTTGCGAGGGCGGTTCAAGGCATCCTCAGCATTAACCTCAGGCACAACCAGAGGCACGTCGTCGCACATACGGAATGCGCTAGAGTTATCAATCATCACGGCACCATACTTAGTGATAGTCTCGGCAAACTCCTCAGAAGTGCCGCCACCAGCAGATGTGAAAGCAATATCGACATCTTTAAAGTCATCGTTATGCTGCAAAAGTTTGACCTCATAGTCCTTTCCCTTGAAGTTGTATTTTCGTCCGGCAGAACGCTCAGAACCAAACAACACCAAATCATCCATAGGGAAATTTCTCTCAGCAAGGATACGCAGGAATTCCTGTCCTACAGCGCCACTTGCACCAACAATTGCTACTTTCATAATCGAATCTTTTAATTTATAAAGTTGTTATAAGTGAATCTTATGGAAAAGAAGGGATGCTCCTTTCCAGCCCGATGATCTTTCATCTTCCAGCCCGATGATCTTTCACCGTTTTGTCAGCCAAAAACCGCTTACCCTCTCAAATCCGCTGCAAAGTTAAGACTTTTTCTACAATATCAAGCATAAAATCCCAAAAATTATTGCTTTTTGCTGCAATTTTATCTTTTTTGCTTACTTTTCTGCAAGAATTTGCATAAAAACGGAGAAAAATAGTTGCAATTACGTTTAGTAGTTCAAAAGAAAAACAGCGAAATCATCCGTTCACATAACTTCTATAATGAATTGTGTATGCAAAGTTAAGAAAAAAACAATATTCAATGGCAAATAACCAAGAAAAATCCCAGGAACTTATAATTTTTTATAAAAGAACAATATATTATACCTTTTCTTGCGTAATCTAGGATTTTTTTTGCTACCTTTGCAGGAAAAGTACAATATAATACACTACTTGGTATGAAAATTCAAGAAGTAATGAAATTGCAGCGTAAGGCCTTGGGGATTACCCAGCAAGACCTCGCCGACATGTCTGAGATAGCCATTTCAACCATCAAGAAAATAGAGAGCGGTAAAGGCAACCCTTCCCTATCGACGGTTGAAAAAATCATGGATATCCTTGGCATGGAGGTTAAATATGAGATTCGTCAAACCGTTTAAAATAAATTGTATGAAAAATAAGAATCTGTTCAATCGTATCTGATATAATGCAGCAAGTAAGCATCCAATATTACAGTTCGCCTTGTGGAGAAATCATCCTGGCATCGGTGGACGATGAATTGTGCCTTTGTGATTGGAATGAAATGCCATGTTCAGAGCGCAATAAGCTTCGGCTTTCGCGGTATATGAAGGCTGAGTTCAAGATAGAAACATCCCCTATCCTGGAACTAGCCAAGAAGCAACTGAATGAATATTTCACCGGCAGCCGCAGGACATTCGATATTCCGTTGCACCCTATTGGAACCGATTTTCAGAAAAGAGTATGGCGTGCACTGCTCAACATCCCCTACGGAGAAACAAGGAGCTATAAGGAAATAGCCATAAGTTTGGGTAATCCCAATGGCACAAGAGCCGTGGCAGGTGCCATCGGCGCTAATGGCATCAGCATTTTCATTCCCTGCCATCGTGTTATCGGAAGCAATCATCTCCTTACAGGTTTTGCCGGAGGATTGGATGCAAAGAGAAGGTTATTAGAGATTGAAGCAGAACAAAAACAACATAAAACGTAGATTTTAAATAATTGTATAAGAGAGTATTAACATATGGAACAAAAAGAAAATAATCAGAAAACTCAAGCTGCTGAGAATCAGGCATCCTGCTCACCTCAGCAGTCTGTGGGACCAAATCCTTTCATTTCTGTCATACCACTGGCAGTACTTATCGCCCTCATCGTCCTGGTTGTCAAACTCTTCCCTGACGATGCCCTGGCTGGTGCCTCCCAGGTGGCCCTTATGATAGCCACTGCCGTATGTGTGGCACTCGGCATGGGCATCTATAGGATGAAATGGAATATCTTTGAAGAGATGATCAAAAAGACGGTGGGCGATGCCGGAGTATCTATCCTGATCCTGCTGCTCATCGGAATGATGTCAGCTACCTGGATGATCAGTGGCGTAGTACCTACATTGATATATTATGGCGTACAGATTATGTCACCAACCTTTTTCCTTCCCTGCGCATGCATCATCTCCAGTATCATTTCTGTGATGACGGGAACCTCATGGACCACTATTGCCACCATTGGCATTGCCCTGATGGGAATCGGAGATGCCCTGGGAATACCAGCCCCTTACACGGCTGGAGCTATTATCTCCGGTGCCTATTTTGGTGATAAACTCTCGCCAATGAGCGATACCACCGTCCTGGCTTCGAGTATAGCTGGAGCGGATCTCTTCTCACATATCCGCTATATGCTCTACACCACCATACCAAGCATCCTGCTCTCACTGGTACTCTATCTTATCATCGGTCTCTGCTATGATTCCAAGCCAGTGGATATCAGCCAGTATCTTACCGGTCTGACCCATGGATTCAATATCTCTCTGTTTACCATGCTCGTTCCGGCTTTTACCGGATGGCTCATCTACCGAAAGACGCCATCCCTCATCACCCTTCTGCTTTCAGCCCTTTCTGCATGCATCTGTGCCCTCATTCTCCAGCCGGAAGTACTTGTAGGGATAGCAGGCGAAGATTGTATTTCTGCCAAAAGCCTCTTTCAAGGAATCATGACCACCTGCTATACCCATACCCAGGTAGATTGCGGTATGGCGAACATCAATGATCTTGTTGCCACCCGAGGCATGGCTGGCATGCTCAATACCATCTGGCTCATCCTCTGTGCCATGTGCTTCGGATCATGTATGGTAGCCAGCGGCATGCTCCACGCCATCACCCACATGCTCCTGAAAAGCATCCACAGTACCATCTCGCTTGTCTGCAGTACCGTGACATCAGGCGTCTTGCTCAATCTCGTAATGGGTGACCAGTTCCTGAGTATCATCATGAATGCATCTATCTACAAGGATGAGTATGCCGAACGAGGTTACCAACCTGAACTCTTGAGCCGAAGTACAGAGGATAGTGCTACCGTGACGAGCGTACTGGTTCCATGGACTGCCTGCGGTATGACGCAGAGTACAGTCCTTGGCATCCCGACCCTGGTCTATCTCCCCTTCTGCTTCTTCAACATCATCAGTCCTTTGATGAGTTGTCTGGTTGCCATTCTGGGCTTTGTACCCAACCCACAACCCAAGGAAAACAAAGCATCTGTAGCAGAAGAGTCTGATATTCATTAAATATATAGGAGATTCATAGATATAGGAGACTCTTAAAAATGAAAAAAGATTCAAAAGTAAACCAAGCAAAATATGTAGAACTCAATTTGTTTCCTGAGGAGATAGAGGATCATCAGAAAGACTCTATCTCTTCAGAAAGCAAGGAAAAGCATACTTCTTCAGACAAGGAGTATGATTTGACAGATCTGTTTGAAAGACTTTCCCAATCAGCTTTCCGCAGCCGTTTCCATCTCTCGAAGAAGGATAAGGAATATATTGCAGAAAAGGGTTTGGCTACCATCCGTAAGCATGCGGAGGATTTCGTTGCCAAACGCCTTGCTCCTGCAGTGATTCCCAATGACGGCAAGCAGACACCGATGAGAGGTCATCCTGTTTTCATTGCCCAGCATGCTACTGGCTGCTGCTGCCGTGGTTGTTTCTTCAAATGGCATCATATACCTGCCGGAAGACAGTTGACAGAAGAAGAACAGCAATATGCAGTAGCGGTACTTATGACTTGGATAGAAAAACAAATTTGAAAAGGAATTTCTTTTTCCTATACAATGCCGATGTACCTCCTTGGGGCACCTGCATAATCCTGTGTTTAGGCATAGATGTTAGTAAGTCTAAATAGGAAGAACTTGACATCTATGACACCATGCAGATTTCCCAAAGGCTTTAACTCTATGACATAACCCAATGGAGGATTTGTAGTGACGTGTATGAAATCATCATTGCCTATAGCATCAAATCCTTGATGGTTGTACCATTCATGAATCTGCTTAAATCTACCCTTTCTCCAATACCATGCAAATGTCCGGTTTCTGAATACTGCCAAATATTACACTTTCCTCTACCGTCAATAGAGGGTTGACTGGAGTTATAATTGGCGATGAAGAGATAATAGCGATTGAACTTCGCCCCCATCTCCTTATTATAAAAGCTCTCGTTGCTATAGATGATAGGATACTTGCCATAGTGTTTCTTCACCAACCCACCCATCGCTTCACCTTATATGGCGACACCACATACATAATCCCCAGACCAACACCAGCCAATACAACCAGGCAGCCTAAGCAAATCAAAGTATATTTTAATCCTTTCTTCATTACATTTTATTTTTTAGTTGTTTTCAGGGGACAAAAGTAATGAATTTATTTGAAACGGCATAGAAAGTAAGGGGATAATTGTATGAAATGGGGGGGCTGAAAGTACGAAACTCAAATTCTTTAGGATTATTCATAAGAAAAGCGAAAAAAACTTTGGTACTTTCAAATATTAATCGTAATTTTGCAACAAATTAGAGTAACCAAAATTAAGGAGGATTATTATATGACTAAAATAATGTCAAACTCAAAAGAACGACTAAACGATAAAGCCCAACGCTTTTTCGAGGATAGCTGTACCGTTCAAGAACCAACAGTTGCCTATCGTCACGATTATGCAACAGAGGCTCATAACGAATCCGAAGAATATCCTTTTATGACATCATGCAATAATGACGAGTTGGCGAATCATGTCTTAGCTCGTGAAGAAGAATATGCTAGAACAGGCAACGCCGTTGACTTTCTAGAAATGATGGCCGATTTCAAAAACGAATTCGAATGGTAAAGATACGTGTATTACCACCAACCCAAGAAGACATACGCTATTGTATCGAATATGCTAGGGATGAGTTTGGAAGGAAATGCGTTTTGAGATGGAAAAAGGAACTTGAGGCCATATACGCTCGTCTCATAATGTTCCCTTTGTCATATTCCCCAGAACCTATTCTGAAACATTTTCATCGAGATTATCGTAGCGCACTCCTTATGGACAACTTCAAGCTCATTTTTCGCTACGACAAAGAGCGTGATGAAATCGTCATTGTTGACATTTGGTACACCAAACGTTCTCAACAAGCATAATTGAGACAATTCAAAAGCAAACTATAAAAACTTAGCGAGCTGAAGGAGTACTCCCTTTTGCTCGCTATATTTTTATCTTCTACCATTTCACCACCACCATAATCCTTATCGTCGATGGGGAAAATATAGTTGCATATATTACTTTACATTATTGTTCCCTGATAAAGACTTTTCTGAACGTTTTTAAAAGAAAGCATCCAATACTTCCTCAAACACATCATTAGGACTCACTTTATTGAAGAGACACATAGAAGTTTTGAGCTTCAGCACGTCAATTCCGCTTCCCATGATATATTTGATGTCCTTATCCTTGTGGAGCAAGAGCGCCTTGCAGCATTCACGGAGTCTATCACCCAGAATTTCATGTTCAACATAGGCTCTGGCTTCACCCTCGCCATCCAAGCCATAGTATTTTGAATTGTAACTATGTCCGAGTCCCTTCTGTTGCGGGAAGATATACCATATCCAATGGCTTTGTTTTCTACCTCCTTTCAGTTCACTTAAAGCCTGGGTATAGGCAACCTCCTGTGCATCCAGAAAACGCAAGAGATCATAGTGTGGCTGCTGAGCCTTTAGATATCCGATAATGTCCGAAGGTGTAGAATCGGACGCCAAGCTTTCACCAGCGACAATTTTCTCATTATCAATTCGTTTTTGGCACTTACCGGGAACGAATAAAGCACTCAAAGACTTCACAAAAGTGACACCTAATTTTAAAAGATTCATCCTTGTTTTAACGTTTTATTAAATTCTACAGCAGTTCCGTTCGCAAATGGATAGGGAGCAATAACCTTCACCTTATTTGGCGATACCCCTTACATGCTCCCCAGACCAACACCAACCAATTCAACCAGGCTGCCTAAGGAAACCAAAATATATTTAAAACCTTTCTTCATTACATTTTCTCATTGAGCGGTTCTCTAGTAACCGAGACGCTCCATCAAAGAATCTATATCCCCACCATTTCTACGCCAGTCATCATAGTCGCCATATTGACCATCTGTTAACGTATAAAAAAGATCACGTTCGTTATCATCTTCTTCATAACCACAATAATCTTCGTCATCAAAATCATCATTATACATAATCCCAATATTTAGAATTTAACCAATCCATTACATTTGCTTATACCAATCTTGTTGGAAAGACAAATATACGACCTATATCTTCCGTTGGCAGCATTTGTAATCCCTTTATTGTAAAGATATTAAAATTTTCAAAATCACGTATATTAATGCTCCGCAATAAAACAGGTTTCTCGCCACGATTGTAGACACATACAGTAATACATATATTACGACAATACCCATCACCATCTGGACGCAATTCAAAAATCACATCCCAAGAACCCTCATCATTCTTATGTATGTTACAATTTGATATTTTAATCTCATACATCTTTTCAAGTTGAGAATCTTGCGAAAGCAGAAAATTGAGTTTACCCTCTTCCGTATTTGGCACGGAAGTTACGGGAACATATATACCATAATTTTGACAAACATCTTTGGCTGCAACATACCATACGTAATTATTCTCCTTAAATGAAGGCCTAATTTCTAACTTTACAAAATTACTGATTTTCAACTCCAAAATGGAAAAATCGTGTTCAGACATTATTTCATTTACATTTCTAGCAGTAAAACTTTCATCATAGCGTAGCTCTTTCAGTCCATTCCACCTGAATATAACAAGATACTCTTCACCTGACTTTAACACAGCTTTATTACTACCATCAACAATACATTTTTGTGTGTTCATATCACGCAACCAATCATAATCCCATACCTCCTCCCTAGCCAATTCATATCCTTCGCAATAAGTTTGTCCAGCCGCATTTCTCTTGAGTACCCGCTTGCCGTCAAAGCGAAAATAAATCTTGTTGTCGATCTCAATTTCACTACCAGAAATATTCTTCACACAAATATGGTATGTTATACCTTGAAGATTGATTTTATACCCATCCAATCTAAATTGCAAGCCATTAGCTACAAAACCATTAAACCATTCTTTTTCCATATTTTTATTCATTATTGATTACTATTTCATTTGTATATAACCTCAGATGAAGCGATGCCCAGTCATCGCTTCTTTCTGAAAATGGCATTCAACACCATCTTACCCACTTTTCTTTCTAATCCAGCCTTAGAGGTTGGAATCCCCGTCTCACGTGCAAACTTCTGTTTAGCCTGCGTGATACCGAGTGCCCGATTTAAGGAGAATGATACTCCTGGAATTTTAAACTTTGACATAAGCTAATCATATATTAAAATTAATCATTTACCAATTTCTTGAATTGCGTCATGCCATCCTCCTTTTTTATAAATTGCAAGAAGATGACGAAAGCCATCTCCGTAAATTGGGTCTGTACACTTCTTCATATTCTCAATCGCCGCATCAGCCTCTTTAGCATGAATTGCCTTCAATACAACATAACTTCCTAAATTACAGAAACCTTCACATAGTTGTTTTTTCGGATAAAAATTTCTATTGTACTGATAGATATGAAGCATCTCATGTGCTAAAACTTGGGCAAAAGCCACGCGTGACAACTCCCGATAAACAAATATCGTATAGTTGCTACCCACAGCTTGTGCTAAGCCCCGAGTATTCTTGTCATGCGTGAGTTGATACATTTTTTCTGCAGACACCATTATCAGATGCCAATTGGTTATTAATCCTATTTCCGTCTGAGCATAGATACGTTTTATGAAGTTTATGATTTTGTCACAATCCGTTTGCTCTATCCTATATTTTTGGCAATGAGAACAAACTTTCATTCCCATGCCAATATCCCTTGCATGACTATCACAATATTGTCCACAGCTCGCACAAATCACAATATTAGCAAAATGTTTTTCGCAAACTGCATGACCAGCCCAATCATAATAGTATCTTCCGATTATCGATCTGCCACAATAGAAACAATTCATATCAACATTGCTTAATGGTTTCCCCAATCTATAGTATCTAAAGAATCTGCCGTTTCATCAGCCTTCGACAATGCAGATTGTTCTGAATCAACAAACTGAGAGAGATGACTTTTTTCCTCATCAAGCTCCAGAGTTGAAAGATTCGAATCCTGCAAATCCACAAGATTTTCCAATACTTCATCATCCATTGGCAAAAACTGCATCATACAGAATTTTGACTCTATATGAGAAGAACGATACACACTTATTGCCGTTCCATTATTCAAGAGCCCTTTCATTTTCTTGAAATCCTCATCTATTGTTGGCATATCAGTATAAAGAGCCAGAACAACCTTGTTTTCCTTTTCTGCCGATGTTAAATTATAGTTTACAAATGGAGCAGCCTTCGCCTGCAACTTGTTACAAACCTTAGGCAAGTCTTCCATTACCGACAGTGTCTTTACAAAAGGGAATGGTTGACTCCAATCTATAAAAGAATATCTGTTAGCATATGCCAATGATTTCTCTTTCACTATTGACTTCAACGATTCCAAAGTCTTCTCTTCGGTTTCATTCCATTCTTTTTGACACTCTTCAAACCGCTTCTTATATGTTTCCCGTTGCAGCTTTTGCAATTTTTCCAAATCTATTAAAGGACTATCACTATTAGAGTGAGTTGTCAGTTTAAACTCATCACAATCTCTCTTTTTATCCGAATATGAAGCATTTACTTTTACTACATCATCTGCAAATTTTGCAAAACAACGTTTCAAGTCTAGCATCTCCTTGATTTCAACAATCACCTTAGAAGCGTTAATACGACTTGGTCTATTCTCTTGATTGGCTTTCTCATTCTCTACAGGGATTTCACTAAAGTTTTCTTTATCTTTTACCCAAAAGAACAACCATCCAAGACAACCTTTTCTATTATGACTTGTTATACTACCCGCAGACTCAGATGTATCCCCTTTATGTTCGTTCTGTTCATCTACAGAATCCACTTCATACTTATTAACATAATCAAAAAACTCTTTGGAACAAACGTAATCCAATGTTTTCTTATAATCAGCGGAATCTTTTTGGGCACCTTCATTATTAGAGCCATTATTAACGACACACAAATTCTGATATATTAGCTTACGGTCGATACAAAAACAGCACTGCTGTCGAAAAGCCATACGCTTCTCTTTTAGACTGCGCTTAATCTGTTTTATTTTCTCAGAGATCTCATTACTTTTTTTTCTAAACTCTTCTTCCGTTAGTGCCTTATCATTTATAAGCGCATCTCGCTGTTCTTCATACAGAGCAAGTTCTTTCTCCTTTTCAACAATTTCATCAGAGAGTTCAAACTCTTCAAGATCTTCTTGTCTTTTTGCTTCAAGATATTCTTTCAACAAAATCAATTTATCATCAATAGCCTTATCAACACTCAAAGGATAATTCCTGATGTCTTCAGAAAAAGGCACATCTCCATAAATTTCCTCCAAACGCTTTTTACGCTTTAGTAGACCAAATGGAAATTTATCAACATCCATCACTTTCTTTCCTCCTTCATCAAAGACCTCATCCTCACCAAAAAGGCACTCATATAAAAGAGCTTTTTGATCAGCATTAACTAAATAGCGTTCTACATCTGGATAGTAGTACATACACTCCGCATAGCCAACGGAAAAGCAACGAGTTGAGCAAGAAGCATTCGTTATGGAATTTATCACGCCATATGAATCATTCGGATTAGATATCAGCATCATAATATCAACGAAATAACGTGGTAACATAAGATTATGATCTTCCTTGCTCAAACACAAAGCAGCAGCATCACTATTCTGATTGTCTATATAGAAGATGAATTGATTGAACATCTTTTTTACACCTTGATTCACATCATTTACAGAAGATCGATGGGTGTCCAAGATTTCTTTCAATAAGCTTGCCCTCATTTGAGTACAAACATTTGTTGGATTAGCCACATCATAAGTGAACAAGATACGAAACAAACGAAAACCAGTATCCTTGCCCTGTCCTTCTTCATAGATAGACTCGAACTCGGAAAGCCAATGAAATTCCTGTTTAAGTTCTCCTTCATTCAAAGGATTTTCCAACAAAAACACATTGACAGGTTCTGCTTTAGAAATACAACAAACCTTACGAAATCTTGCGAGTTGATTGGATAATAAATCAGCTAAACTTACTTTTACCTCATTTTTCTCCACTTCTCCTGCTATGGTATATCTATATGTATATTCCCCAGATTCCGTGCGTATAATCTTACCTGTAGAAATATAAGTTTCCACATGAGGATTCCGTGGACGACATTTTTCTATGTCGTCCACTAAATCATGTAATTTATTGTCTGTACTTATTACGATAAATGCAGCCATAAGCCATTTTTTTATTCTGTCATCAATCCGATTTCCTGTGAAATAAGGTCTTTTACCGCCTTGAATTTAGACTCATTGATATTACTTGCCTCCAAAGGACTCAACTGCGCATACTCTTCCATATAAGACTCTTCAGCCTTAATAGTATTTATCTTGTCCTCAATTGGCTGTCTTCCTGAGCGAGCAATCTCTCGATTCAATGCAGCCTCCACCTCTTTATAAAGTCTTTCACTCTTAAACAAGTCATAAGCGACATCACGCTGATGGCTCAAGTTATAACGATACTTATCTATGGCATCACCATGACTCTTTGAACGAATCCAATAACGGTTCTGCTCAACATCAAAATGAATATATCCAAAGACAAAGCCCCAAACCCAATATTGCAAAACATTGTCAGTTTCAACCGTAGGCATCACATTGAAGTTTTCCGCATTCATACGATTGTTCAACTTCTCATCCAAGTAATTTGCCATCATATTGCCACGTGCAACCTTGATTTCTGTATCATGCTTATAAGTTGAAAAATTATTGACTGCGTAGATTGGCAACAAATCTTCTACCACCAACACATAAACACGATCATCTTGATTGGTCGAAGCAAACGATGTTTTGTTACCATTGGTATCAAAGAAATGCTTATACTCCTCATCCTTACTGAGCAAACTAATATCTCTATTACCAACACCAACAATAACAAATCTATCAAGTTGGAGATTGGCCTCATTATAGCCTTGAGTGTTGTATGTCCACAAAGGAGAAGCCAAAACTCTCAGACGTTCGAGATAAGACTCCACCTGCACTTTTGGCATAGATGCCAATACCGAGTCTATAGAAGTATTAACAGCTTCTTTCACATTTGGCGTTTCCATGGCAAAGCTCCACATTTTTCTCTCAACATAATCCTTAGACTGTCCCAACCAAGTAGAAACACCCTCATTAAGATACGCTCCAAAGTTAGCTTTTATACTATCATCAATCTTCAATTCAGACGCTTTCATTACCTCGGCTTGGTGTAAAAAGATCTGAAATTTAGACTTTGACTGAGAATTATGCTGTTCGTTAAGCAACTTACGAGACTGCTCCTTAGCAACATCACGCAGAACCGATTTTAACTCATCAATAGTTTTCAATTTGTTTTTTAAAATGGATTCAAATTCAGAATAAAACTTCAAAGCCCACTCTCGTCGAATCTCCTCACGCAGATTACGAACAACCTCTGTCAGTTTATTTTGTAAAATTTCCACGCCATCCTCATTGACTTTCTTCCCGAATATAGAAGCTATCCCCTTGTTTTTGACACCATTCAACAAGGCATTCCACTGCTGAGGCTCAGAATTAATTTCGTGATACTCTGATCCTTCCAAAGTCATCTCTGACTTACAAATATTTACAATATCCAACAAGGAAGAAATAAACTTAGAAGCAGAATCAACTTTACCTTGACTACGAGACATAATCTCTGCTATATATAGCTCAAAATAGCGTTTTGTATTGGCAAGTTTATTATTCAACGCTGTCTTCAAGTCTTTTTCCAATAGCTTTTGACCACAATTATTCTCGATATATGTATTGACATCAAACTCCGTGGTATTCTCATCTATCTGCAAAGAATAAACAGGTGCTGGAGAAAGCAAAGTATTGATAATATCATCACGACCATTATTCTCACGAATCATAACATTCTGATCATCAAAAAACTTGTTTGCATCACCAGAGCCATCTGAAGGAGATTGTAACATTGATTCACACAATTGAGAAATTGTAGTATAAGCAATCGCTCTTCCTACAGCCTGACTATCATATATCAATTCTGCACTACTTGCCGAAGCTGCCCAAGCTTTTTTATTCAATATATCATATGCGCCTCCCATCTTCTGTGCCTTGATATTATCAAATGGAGAAGCTAAATCATCTCCCATCTTATTAGCAGGCAAAAAAGCACTTTTAGCTACAACATCTATCAAATCATCTAAGCTATCAAAAGATACCCCAGCCTGATTCATATTATTGACGACATAAGCATAATCAAACAATGGTTCACTAATCTTAGCATAACCAAAATTAATCGCAGGATCTTTCGGATTATGGTGCATAATGTAATCTAATGTAGACAATGCGCCATAAGAATTATACAATACATTAGCCATAGACGGACCTGAATTCATCGCCCTAAAGACCTCAGGAAGAACAATCCATGGATAAAGGTTATACGCTTGAGCATTCTCCTTCAAAGTATCTCTAACGATATTCAGTACATCTATCAACATACCACTACCAGTTCCTCCAGCAATTGACGCAAAGACATTGATACTTGTAGGATACTCCATACCACTCATGTTTGTATCTACTACATAAGGGGAATCTTGTGGAACCAATTTATGAACCTTTGTCACTGCTGCCTGTATATTATTTTTAATTCTCTGATTATTATAATAAGCTATAAAACGACCATTTGATCGCACTTGTCCAGCACCTCCACCTTGAATAGAAGAGAGTTTATCCACATTCTTCAGTGGAACCCAGTCATACGATTTGGGATTTGCATGATAGACACTCAGTGCCTCTTTTACTGTACACACTAACAACTCGGAAGAATCAAGTCTGATCAGTTGACCTTGATTTCCCGTCACAGACTTGCTCATAGCAGCACCATCAGTATCAATTGCTATGAAGCCTATCATTGGAGGAATTTCTCCATAACTGTCAACAAAGCATTTCTTAATTTTAAGAAGTGCAGAAACTCCAGTTCCACCCAATCCTACATAAAGGGTTTTCTTCAATTTTATAGCCATAATCCAAAAGTATTAAGTTCAACGAATTGTTATTTTTATTTTTTGTTGCCTGTTGTCAATATTTGCAATTCCATTTTTGGGTACAGGATTAGGATTTATGGTATATCCCTCTCCGAAACACATTGCATTTTTCTTTTTAGGTATAAATGTTAGTTTGCAAACAAACAAAGGATTAACTACAGTTTTAACTTCGCCTGTAAACAAACGATTCCAAAAAGATTGTTTTACTTTTTTATCCGAAAACACCACTCGTTTTGCCCCTTTAAAGACAACATTCATTTGTCCGACCAGCTTTCCATCCTTTTCCAAGAGCACAGACTTAGTGAATTTCCCGAATCGAGGATACTTCAACGGTTTCAATATGACAAACCATACAAGAAGCACAGAACAAAAAACTATCAATATCCAGATGACTACTTTCGCCAATGGATTCATTTGCTTGTCATAATCAAGCGTCCACTGAAAAACATCCAGTCTTTGTCCAGGTTTCAATGTCTCTGAATCTAATCTGTCCAACTTGTAATTAATCAACCTTAGATACCCTTGATGTTTTCCTCCTTTTGCTTCTGGATTAAAGACAAAAGATACCTTTTGAGAGCAAACAGAAGAATTCACTCTCAACTTATTTTTAAAAAGAGGCTTACCATCTGCATAAACCTGCATCTCATTAGTATCAATAGGCTTATCATCATTATCCACAAACAAGAATTCAGCAAAGCATCCCTTGTCATTCTTTGCATCTTGACTGAATTCAAACTCAAACACTTTCTCTGCAGGCACAGTTTTTGCATCTACCCATAAGAACTTAGGATAGTACGTTACCGTACCAAACTTTGTACTTTGTTCAGAACAGGAACAAAACAGAACAAGAACAAAGAAGAATATAAATTGATAGATATGCCTCATTTCACACTTATTTTTAATGAACGTTCTGGTTTACTCTCACACTTAACTGGTATAGACTCTGTCACCAAGAAATCAAAAGTTCTACCTCCCTCTAGTTTAACTGCTAAAGGAAAACACTTAGAATATGGCAGCGAATGCACATTTCCTCTAAAAGATATATATACCCTTAACTTTCCATTTACAAACTTTGATTCTTTCACATAATAAGGTGAGTTAGTAGGGAAACTCACAACAAAATGCCTTTCCTTAACATCTCCCCAAATCGGTAATTCTAAATACTTATCATTACGAGCATTGAAAATCGCATAAGACTGCAATCGAATCATATTGATATTGACATCTGCAGTTTTAACCTTCCAAAGATGAGATTGAGAATCGATAATTCGATCTATTTCCAGATTATAAGCAGCCTTATTTAGCATCACATAGAAACCATATACATTTTTGTTCGCATATCTGGCTCCCCATTGCCCCAACAATATTTGAAATTGACGAGTTTTCTCTTCATTCTGCCCATCCGTCATGAAAAACATATAAGTTACTCTTGAAGAATTTACTCTATTCTTATAGAAATCCATTAATGGATCACTATGATAGGTCATAGAGCTTTTGTTGACAGAAAGAGAATTGATTTTATTCTTTAAAAAATCTTTTCCTTTTGATGTTGCAAGACTAGAAAAAGCTGGTAAACTAGCATGATGATTTTTGTCAAAGGCAAATGGAACAACCACTAATTCTGTGGTTTCATCCGTTACCTTTTCTATCGCATTCTTCAAATTTTCCTTCACCTCATCCCATATTCCATTAGGTTGCTTCATAGAATATGAGCAATCGAGATAATACACTCGTCTCTCTTTCAATATTTGAGAATGAATCGCCAAAGAAGACAACATCATTATTATCATAAGAATCCGCCTCATTCTTTTCTGTTTGCGTCAACTTGTTCCCAGAAGTTGCATTAGTTATTAAAGTTATTATGAATTGGCGTGGGACTATTGCCTTTTCGCCAGAATAGAGGTTGTGGAAGGACCTATCTGCTAGCATAGGACAATAGCCCACGCCAAAAGGGTATATTATTCCTTTCCATAACGAAAAGGATACAATAATCCTAAGGCGTGAGAATACTGTTCACTATCCAAGCAGATTTCGAAACTTCCACATTTCTATTCTAGGATAACGTTCAATACGCTCATTCATTTGAGTCTTCATCGCAGCCGTTCTTTTCCGTCTGCTCCAACTCTGACCGCAAAAGTAAGCAATATTCTTGATACTGCAAAACTTTTAGCCACTTTTTTTCTAAAATGCTCTATTTTTCTTAAAAGGATAAGAAAAAGGCACCGGATGCCGCCACTGCCGAAAAGATAACACTTCCACATTCCTATTCCATGACAACTCCGATGCCTATATACCTCTAACTCTTCAATCTTCCTTATTCTATTTCAAAATTCTAGTTCTTCACCACCGTCCCCTTTCTGGCATTCACCATAAAATTACAAAGGGATGTCTTGACTTTATAAATGCCATTCTTTGATGATACCAGCTTTGCCGACATTCCCATAAAGCAGATGCCGCCATTTTTCTTCTCAATGGTGTACTTTCCGAAAGGAGTAGCTACGATGATGTGATGCTTGGTATTCTCAACCACACCATACACTGTACCGGATGGAGCCTGCTTCACCTGCTCGGCTACACTCTTTACGGCATTTGCCACATCGGTATTGTTACTCTTTGCAAAACTGGTTGTGGTGGCAGTTACTACCATCATCAACGAAATCATAATCTTCTTCATACCTTATTATATATAAAAAGGGTTATACTTCATGTTCCCCGTTCCACGAATCATTCTCTTCTATCGCTTCCCGATTACGAGCGCAAAAGTAAGAAGATTATTTCTATCAGCCAAATATCTAAACCTACCTTGTATGAAATGCCATTCTGTATGTACCAAATGACAAAACGGATGCTTGACATTACTCATCAAGCATCCGTTTTAAAAATTCTATCATTTCTAGAATTGCCTTTCTCAAAGGTTGCAACTCATTTTCTATAATCCACCAAATCTGATCGGCATCAACCTCAAAATAATGATGAGCTATGATATCACGTAACCCTTTCACATTTTTCCAATCAATTTCAGGATGAGTTGTAAGAAGTTCTCCATTAGTTAAGTATATCCAATGCTACATATTTAATTTTCATCTCTGATAATCAACTTATTAAGTGTGAAAGGAGAATATCAACACAGGATACAGCTTCCACTCCTTATCCAGCTTGTCGATAGCAAGCCCCTTGAACGATACAAGCAAAGGAATTGCTCCGTCTTTGCAATCCGTCGTAATAATAAGCCACTTTCAAAAACACTCTTCACTCTTCACAAATATGGTATAAGTATTTGTATATAAGGAATTTGTACGGGTGAAGAGTAGTGCGCTACTCTTCACCTCTCTTCACCCCCAAAAAATCTGCATCATCTGCGAAATCTGCGTGACTTTCTTCTAAGACCGAACAGGGCGAGCTTCCATTTCAATTTCGTGCGTAACCATAAGGTGAAGAGTGGTGAAGAGTGATGCGTAACTCTTCACCTCTCGCAACCCCAGTGTTTATCGGGGTTTCAGCCGATTTGGTGAAGAGTGAAGAGTAAAAAGCGAGTGGTTGTTTTACCAGCTCCCGACGTATCGTTTTGTGCCTGGCAATGGCAGGTTATTGCCCTGGTAAAGGGCAATAACCTGCCATAGTGAGGCAATAAGCGCTACAAGCCGTTTTACGCATCGTCAGTACTATCATGGAGACCTCTCAGTAACGTCTTTGCGCCTTGCAAGTACTATCGCTGTTGCTTGTAAGTACTATCATCGTGCCTTGTAAGTACTATCATTGTTGCATCGGTTTTACGTAAAAAGTCTTCGGAGTAACCTTAACTTGTTACCGGAAGAATTAATGTTATAAGCCGGAGAAGCCTATATCTTCAGCCGCACAACAGCTGTTGTGCGCTTGCATAACAGCTGATATGCGCTCGCCCACCACCTGTTGTGCAAGCGGATATCAGCTGGTGGGCGATGAGTTATTGGATATAACGGATGCTTGAGATTACTCATTAAGCATCCGTTTTGCAAATCACCTACTTCATTTTCCACCCATCAATGGTTCCCGTCTTCGATGAGAAGTTGCAGCCTATCTGATAAATCTTTCTGCCATCTGCTGCATATTCCCTGGCGTAGCCCATATCCTCTATCTGCTTCAGGGCTTCCTCTGCCGATCCATCACGCTTGAACTCGAAGATGTAGATATAGTTCTGGGTCTCTACCACACAATCTACCCTACCTTCGCTTTGCTGCTTTGACCAGCGTCAGGAAACCGCTTCTCACTTCATCATTCGGGAAATCCAGGAGATAGGAATCGGTATCCATATTCCAGTCTTTGATGGTAAGATAACCGCTCTGATAAATCATAGGCAACGGTGATTCCACATCTGCCTTGTAGTCGATAAAACTACTCGTAGGATAAAACCTGTTCACCATCTCATTGATGTTCTCATCAAAATGAGACAACAAGCGAACAAGATAGGTTGGCGAACCGGTGCGGAACCAATAATCTGCCAGGAATAGCCCGAAAAAAATAGCGAGACTGAAAATGTTCAGCTGAGAAAAAACGAAAAGGCAGCTGCTGGCATCCTTCTAATGCCAACAACTGCCTTTCCTTTATTTATCTATGCAACTACTGTTTAAATTCTCTCAAATTGAAAGAAGAACGGCTGTTAAGCGAAGTTCTTCATATTAGTTCTTGCGCCATACTCAGCGCATCCGGCAACGATCATTGCCAAAATCATACCTAATACCATCATAACTTTTATCCTTTCTCTATATATCTGTTATCCTAATCTTTACCTTATTTCGAATCAACTTCCTGGAAGCATCCGGAGATGCCTCTCAAGGTTTGATTACTTGCCGAGGCTAATCTTCTTGTTGACATTTACAACCTCTGCAAAAAGGGCAGCTACAACTGCCAGTGTCATTACTAATACCATCATAATAGTTATCCTTTCTTTACTTTAATTATTCGTTATTCTATCTTTTCGAGTGCAAAGGTAATGCCTTTTTGTGTACGCACACAATGTTTTTGGGAAAAACTTCAAAAAAGGGCCGTTTTCTTGATTTTCATCAAATTCTGTCATAGGAAACAGGGCAAAATGACATGTCAATCCAGGTTTTCTCAATCTTTAGAACACTCGTATTTACGATGAAACACCAGGAGACAGAAGGCTCCAGCCAATGCCATCGGTACACCGATGAGCGCAGGGTAATTATATCCCAATCCCATCGCCACGGGGATTCCGCCCAAGAAGGCACCCAGGGCATTGCCCAGATTGAAGGCTGCCTGAATGCAGCAACCGCCTAGCATCTCGCCACCCTCACTGTGCTTCACAATGAGAAACTGCTCAGGCGAACCTATACCGAAAAGGCAGGCACAACTGATAAACATCATCGCTGCCGATACCCAACCGATATGCGACAGAAAGAAGGTAGCCAGCAAGGCTGCGGCAGCCAGAAACTGCAGATAGCAGGTAAAGCGGCCCGGCTTGAATCTATCTGCCAGCAAGGCACTCACCTGGTTTCCTACCACCATTCCCAAACCGGCAAGAATCATCAATACCGAAATTGATGCCGCATGGAAACCGCCGTTCATCTGCAAAAGCGGAGAGATATAACTGAACCAGCAGAGAATACCGCCGTTGCCCAGGAAAGTAGCAGCGATGATAAGCCAGGGAGCCAGATGGCGCATAAACCGGAACTGCGCCTTCATACCCTTGTTAGGCAGAGCCTCTACATCAGGAACCCACTTGTAAATCATATAGAGCGTGATGACGCCCAACGCCACCGATATGAGAAAAGGCACTCGCCAGGAGATGGTATGACTCAGGAAGGTGCCCAGCGGAACACCAAGCAGATTGGCAAACGGCATACCGGCACACATCATCGCCACCGCCTTGGTACCCTTTCCCTCCTTTGCCATCTTCACCGCCACGATGGTAGCCGTACCGAAATAGGCACCATGAGGAAGTCCCTGGATGAAGCGGGCACAAAGCAGAAGCCCGTAACTAGGGGCTATCGTAGCGATGATGGCTCCCAGAATCACCAGCGAAGTAAGAAACAAGAGTATATTCTTGGGGCGATACTTATGCATCAATATCAGCGAGAAAGCACCGGCGCATACACCCAGCGCATAGATAGAGATGAGATGACCAGCCTGAGGGATGGACACATTCATGTTGTGCGCCACATCGGTGAGAATTCCCTCAATAATAAATTCTGCGATGCCCAGGGTAAATGTACCCAAGGCGAGTGCAAACAATCCTTTTTTCATACGTTAATTATCCTTATCTTTTTATCCTAAGTTTGTTTTCAGGGTGCAAAATTACAAAAATCTCTACACATATAAATGATAAGGGGGCAAAAACTTTGCCCTTTCAAGATTTATTCGTACTTTTGCACTCAAAAACAAAACGAAGAGGAATAAAGCGGATGCTGGATCCTCTTTCATCATCAACAATAAAGTAGAATGCCTATGCTGAATATTGCAGAATATTTTCCAATTACCGACCCTACGCTGATCTTCTTCGTAGTGCTCCTCATCATCCTCTTTGCCCCTATCATCATGGGTAAACTCAGAATCCCCCATATCATCGGAATGGTGCTGGCGGGTATCCTCGTGGGCAAATACGGACTGAACATTCTGGAACGAGATGCATCTTTCGAGCTGTTCGGCAAGGTGGGACTCTACTACATCATGTTCCTCGCCGCCCTGGAGATGGATATGGAGGGTATGAAGAAAAACAAATCGCGGCTCATCATCTATGGTCTGCTCACCTGCTTCGTTCCCTTCTTCCTCACCTTCGGCATGAGCATCTGGTTGCTGCACTATTCCACCAGGACATCGTTTCTGCTGAGCTGCATCATGGCTTCCAATACCCTGATAGCCTACCCTATCGTTTCCAGATATGGTCTGCAGCAGAAACCGAGCGTTACACTAAGCGTGGGTTCCAGCATGCTTTCGCTGCTGATAGCGCTCATCATGCTGGCAGGTCTCGTCGCCTCGTTCTCCAGTCATGATGGTCTGCTGTTCTGGGTACTCTTCACCGCCAAGTTTGCCGCATACTGCGGAGTAATGATATTCCTGATACCGCGACTCACAAGATGGTTTCTGCGCCGGTACAGCGATTCGGTGATGCAGTTTATCTTCGTGATGGCGATGCTCTTCATGAGTGCGGCTCTCTCGCAGATGGTGGGCATCGAGGGCGTGTTCGGAGCCTTCTTCGCAGGTCTTATATTAAATAGGTATATCCCGCACGTTTCTCCGCTGATGAACCGACTGGAGTTTACGGGCAATGCACTCTTCATCCCTTACTTCCTGATAGGTGTGGGCATGCTCATCAACGTGGGACTGCTCTTCCAGGGCGGTCATATCCTTTGGGTCATCTTCTGCATCGTGTTCTTCGGAACCTTGGGAAAAGCCATCGCAGCCTATGCCGCCTGCTTCGGATTCCGGTTGCCGCTGTCATCGGGTCACATGATGTTCGGTTTGACTTCTGCCCATGCCGCCGGCAGTATCGCCATGGTGATGGTGGGTATGAACCTCCTGGTGGGTCCGAACACCTATCTGGTGAACGATGACATGCTGAATGGTGTGGTGATGATGATTCTCTGCACCTGCGTCATCTCTTCGATGCTCACCGACTGGAGTTCCAGAAAGATTATCCTCCGCGACAAGGAGCTTCCAGATGCCGAGGATACCAAGAAGGCAAGCGATGAGAAGATTCTCATACCGGTGAAGTATCCGGAATATGCCGATAATCTGATGAGTCTCGCCTTCCTGGTGAGAAACCAGAAGCTGAACAGAGGACTGGTCTGCCTGAACGTAGTGTATGATGACAAGGATATGCGATACAAGCAGGAACAGGGCCGACAGCTGCTGGATCATTGCAGTCAGCTTGCCGCAGCCACCGACGTGATGACGCAGACGCAGGTTCGCATTGCAGCCAACATCGCCAACGGCATCAAGCATGCCTTCAACGAGTTCCAGTGTTCCGAAATCATCATCGGCATGCACATGCATCCGGAGGTTTCGCCTAAGTTCTGGGGAGAGTTTCATCAGAGTCTCTTCAATGGTCTGAGCCGTCAGATCATCATGGCACGCATCAAGCAGCCGCTCAATACCATTCGCCGAATACAGGTGGCAGTACCATCGAGGGCAGAATTTGAACCGGGTTTCTACCGCTGGGTAGAGCGACTGGCGCGCCTGTCAGGCAATCTGGATTGTCGCATCCAGTTCCACGGCAGGGAGGAGACCCTGGCACTCATCAATGAGTACATCACCAACCGACATCAGGAAGTACGTGCTGAATACACCCTGATGCAGCATTGGAACGAGATGCCTCAGCTTGCCTCCCACATGAGCAAGAACCATCTCTTTGTGGTGGTGACAGCCCGCAAGGGAACCGTTTCCCACAAGTCGGCATTAGAGCGACTGCCGGAAGAGCTAACCCGCTTCTTCTCGGGCACCAATCTGATGATTATCTTCCCAGACCAGCACGGAGATTCATCGGGCAATGTACTGACATTTGCCGAGCCTCAGCACCAGGAGGAAATCAGTGCCTACGTGGCATTCAACCAATGGTTTAAAAAGAAATTCAGAAAATAAAAAGAAAACAAAGGATACTAAAAAAAGGTCGCCAAAATGCTGGCGACCTTTTTTAGTATATAAACAATCAAAACGATTTGGATTAATCAAGACGATTCTTATGATTTACTTTGTATTCAAAACCAGCTTCTTGGCTTTCATCTTTTCGCCTGCCAATATCTATCCCTCATCCTTCTGGTTACTATGCTTCATCCCAACATTCATAACAAAGACACCCACTATTCACTATCAAGACACTCATTATTCACTAACAAGACGCTCATTATTCACTATCTACATCGCCATATTTAAGCTTAGCTATCAATTACCATATCAAAATAAAGAGATTTTTCCTTTCACACTTAACACTCTTATTTTCAACATAATCCACATTCTGTGAAAGGAGATTTATGATCTACCTTAAATATTTTCTGCAAATCACTCCACCCACCACTAGAATATCTTCTTTTGAGCAAGGTACGTCCCCACCTATCTGGTAATGCATCAGAAAAGCATCCGAAAAATACAGAAGTCTGCCGGCATCACCGCCAGCACAATATCCCCCACTCCATCTGGCTCTCCAAGATAGGAAAAGATTCGGGATGTAAAAACGAAAAAACAATAGCCAAAGGCTCTCTTGCTTCCATACAAGGGAGCCTTTTTCTTTGTAAAAGCCTCAAAATTTTGCCTGCTTGTCTTGTCTGTCTCAATCTTTTTTTATATTTTTGCAAAGAATAAGCAAAATAGCAGCAATGAAAATAGACAATAAGGCTCCATGAGAAGTTATAAACCATATATCATCAAACTGTGCATCGTTTTCCTCTGCTTTGGCAGCCGGATACTTACCAGCTCTGCCCAGAAGGTAGAGACAAACGATTATTTTTATGTACTCAATACCCGACAGGGCCTTTCTGATAACTGTATTCTACAGATGATGCAGTTGACAGATGGCAGATTGGCGGTGAGAACTCCCAAGGGCATCAATCTCTATGATGGAAGGCGCTTCTCCTTGATTCCCCTTCCTGCAGAAAAGGCAGAAAACATCACGAAATACAAGGGGCAGACGCATCTTTATGCCGATAGCCAGGACAGGTTATGGGTAAAGGAATACCAGAAGATATTCTGTATTCTGCTTGCAGAGGGCCGAATTCTGGAACATCCCCTTGACGCTCTGTCAGGAAATGGAAAAGAGAATAAGATGAAAATGATGCGAAACGACCCGACCCGGAATGACATTCAGGATCTGTTTGTAGATAGCAGGAAGAATGTCTGGGTTGTTATGGGTGATTCGCTGCTCAATACGCAGGATGGCAATCTAATCCATTTGAAGAAGGAATGGGGGGGGTGTCTGCAGGATCTGGATACCGATGGCAGACAGGTTTATGCTTTCATGGATTCAGGAATCGTGGCGGTTTTTCAGAATGATAAGCTGGTCTATACCGCTTCTGCCTATTCTGCAGCCGAAGCTATTAATCAGGATCCCGAGCTGATTCTTCAGGTGCGTGCTTTGGTAGAACAGCATCTGGAAGATGGCGAATATGGCGTGGAACAACTGGCACAAGATCTCTGTATGGAGCGGACAGGACTTTATAAAAAGCTGACGGCTCTGACCAATACTACTCCCGTGGCATTTATCCGCAGCATCCGGCTTCATCGTGCAGCAGCCTTGCTTCAGGAAGGTAAGCAGAGTGTGAATGAAATTGCCGAGCGAACGGGCTTCAGCTCGCCCAGCTATTTCACCAAGTGTTTTAAGAAGGAATTTGTTTTATCCCTTTTCCACCATTTAACATTACCTTTGCAACCGAAATACAATCTGATGTATTTGTAACTGGACAAATCATAAACCCTCTAATATAATAAACAAAAGTATGCTAAAGAATTTATCTCTCATTGCCCTTTTGGGCATCGCTGTCGTTGGCGTTCCAAGTGAACTCTGCGCCAAGAGCGTAATGGTGGCAGGCACACAGAAAGGTATGGCTGCCAAGTCTATCACCCGTCAGGTAGCTCAGCAGAATGTAACCATCGAATTCTATTCTCCATCCATCGTCCGTATCTTGAAATCTGATGCCGGACTTGGTGCTCCCGTTCAGAAGAAAAGCTATTCTGTCATCTTGAAGCCTCAGCAGATGAAGGGCGTTCAAATACAGGAAAACGGAGATATTGTAAATATTAAATCCAGTTTAATTTCCGTCGAACTGAACCAACAGACTGGCGAAATCCGCTTCCTTTCGAAGGATAGAAAGCTGCTGCTTACCGATACGAAGACCCGTCTGGAAGCCCGCAAGGATGAAGCCAACAAGGGCAAGTACCGCATTGAGCAGGACTTCCGTCTTGCCGACGACGAGGCCATCTATGGATTAGGACAGCTGCGTGATGTTTATATGAATCAGCGTGGCCGAAAGAACATCGAACTCTGGAATCATAACACCTATATCGCCATCCCTTATTTCACCAGCGAGAAAGGCTATGGTCTTTACTGGGACAATGCGGGAAAAACCTATTTCAATGATATCGTAGCATCAAAGGAAGACCACAGGCAGTCTTCCCGTACTTCCTTCACCAGTGAAGTAGGAACCTGTGCCGACTACTATTTTATGTATAAAGATGGTACACAGGATGGAGTCATCGCCAGCATCCGCGAGCTGACCGGACAGGCTACGATGTTCCCGAAATGGGCGATGGGCTTCTGGCAATGCCGCGAGCGCTATAAGACCAGCGATGAACTGGCTGGCGTGTTGGACAAGTATCGCGAACTGAAGATTCCTACTGATGCCATCGTGCAGGACTGGCAGTATTGGGGATGCGACTCCAACTGGAATGCGATGAAATTCCAGAACCCATACTATATAAATAAGGTGGGCGACCCAGCCTATGCCAAGTATCTTCCTACCGATATGAAGCAGATGAAGGCACAGAGAGAACCCCGCCTGAAGAGTCCGGAAGAAATGGTGAAGTATGTTCACAAGAATGATGCTCACCTGATGATTTCCATCTGGGCAAGTTTCGGTCCTTGGACAGAGCAGTATCGTGAACTGAAGAAGATGAATGCCCTCCTTCCTTTCGATACCTGGCCAAGAAACAGTGGCGTGATGCCATACGATGTCTTCAATCCGAAGGCTCGCAACCTCTACTGGAAGTATCTTACTCATCTCTACCAGATGGGTTTTGATGCCTGGTGGACCGATTCTACGGAGCCAGACCATTTTGAGAAGCCGGGCGATGAGAACTATCAGACCTTCGATGGTTCATGGTTGGGAGTGAAGAACGCCTTCCCATTGTTGCACAACAAGAGCATCTACGAGCACCAGAGAGCGATGAAGGGCAACACAAAGCGTTCGCTCCAGATGACCCGAAGCGGCAGTCTCGGTATTCAGCATTATGGCACCATCTGTTGGAGCGGTGATGTGGTGGCTTCCTGGAACGAGATGAAGAATCAGATTCCATCGGGCTTGAACTTCTCGCTCTGCGGTATCCCATTCTGGAACACCGACCTGGGTGGTTTCTTCTACTGGGAGTTTGAACAGAATCCAAAGAACCCTGCCCTTCAGGAACTGCAGACCCGCTGGATGCAGTGGGGAACCTTCATGCCATTGATGCGCAACCACTGTTCTTCGCCGATGGTAAGCGAACTGTATGAATTCGGAAAGCAGGGCGACTGGGCTTATGATGCTATGATTAAGGCCATCAAGCTGCGCTATCGCCTTTTGCCTTATATCTACAGTACGGCTGGCGACTGTGTACAGAATAGCGGAAGCATGATGCGTGCCCTGGTAATGGATTATGCGGCAGACAAGAAGGCTTCCCGCCTGAACGATGAGTATCTCTTCGGCCGCAACATCCTGGTGAAGCCGGTAACCGATCCTTTATATACCTGGAAGGATAAGGAGAAGAAGGGCCATACCATCTATCCTGATGTAAGGAAGGCAGCTGCGCCTGTGAATGTTTACTTGCCAAAGGGTAATAAATGGTATGATTTCTGGAGCAATGCCCTGTATGATGGTGGTCAGGATATCCAGCGCCTCTGTCCTATCGACATCATGCCTGTATTCATCAAGGCTGGTACCATCCTGCCATTCGGTTCTGAAGTGCAGTATAGTTCAGAGAAGTCTTGGGATGAGCTGGAAATCCGTGTCTATCCTGGTGCAGACGGATCGTTTACGCTCTATGAGGACGAGGGTGACAACTACAACTATGAGAAGGGTAAGTTCTCGGAAATCCAGTTTGTATGGAATGAAGCAGACAGAACCCTGAACATCGCGCCACGCAAGGGCAGCTATAAGGGAATGCTCCAGCATCGCAGATTCCACATCGTGCTGGTGGGTGCTGATAGCGGAATAGGTGATCAGCCTATGCAGGCAAGCAAGAGCGTGGAATATGACGGAAAGGCTGTAAAGGTACAGCTGTAAAGTTGAAAATGGGAAAAATCGCAAGATGCGATAATTGAACTAACGGTATTACATAGTAACTCATATACAGAACAAAGGGGAAAGAATGAGTTCTCTTCCCCTTTGATCTGTATATAATCACTAAAATAACATGAGTCATCAGTTGCTAACTAACAACATCCTTTACAAATATTTACTAAAAACATATTAAAACACACTAATATTCAACAAAATAACATCAGATTCATAGTTTTATCCATATCTTTGCAGAAAAATAGAACATAATTGTGATGATATTTACCAATACGCTCATATCGAATCAAAACAGATGTAATGTACCCCATTACATCCTCAACTGCAGTCTTCGGAAATAATACCTATCTTGCTTGAGATAACATATTATTAATGAATTAAAATTTACATGGGTTTAATCATATTATATTTTTTAGGTGCTCTGTCACTATCCTTTTTATGCTCCGTCCTGGAGGCGGTGCTACTTTCTACTCCGATGTCGTTCATCTCGATGAAGGAGAATCAAGGCAACAAGACTGCCTCGTTGATGAAACAGTATAAAAACAACGTAGATCGCCCAGTGGGTGCCATTCTTTCGCTCAACACCATCGCCCACACCATCGGTTCTGCCGGCGTGGGTGCCGAGTCTATCAAGCTCTTTGGCGAAGAATACTTCGGTATCATTTCCGCCATTCTCACCTTACTGATTCTGGTGCTTTCAGAAATCATCCCGAAGACCATCGGTGCTTCTTACTGGCGCTCGCTGGCAATGCCATCCACCAAGATCATCCGGGTACTCATCTTCATCACCTACCCTCTGGTACTGCTCTCAGAACTTATCACAAAGGTATTCACGCCTAAGAGCCACCAGGCTTCCATAAGCCGCGAAGAGGTTTCTGCCATGGTAGATGTAGGAACCACAGAAGGCATCTTCCGTGAATCGGAAAGCAAGATCATCAAGAGCTGCATCCGTCTGGCTGGAGTTAAGGCAAAAGAGGTGATGACACCATCCATCGTGGTAGAATCTGCTAATATGCATCTAACCACCAAGGAGTTTTACGAACAGAAGGAATGGAATTTCTCACGCATTCCTGTATATGATAACAATAAGGACTATATCGTGGGCTACGTTCTGAAGGATGTGGTTCTCAAATCGGTTTCAGACGATGAATTTCAAACCCGATTATCCGAGCTGATGCGCCCGATTCTTTCCTTCAACGAGGATGAATCGCTATATCAGATCTGGGAAAAAATGCTGGAAAAGCGAGAGCACATCTCCATTATCGTAGATGAATACGGATGCCTTCGCGGCGTAGTTTCCATGGAGGATGTGATAGAAACGATGACGGGCGTGGAAATCGTAGATGAAGACGATGTTGCCGTGGATATGCAAGCCTTGGCTAAGGAAAAATCACGCCTGATGATGCAGAAAATGAAGTAATCGAGTAGGAGGTAAACACTAATCATAGGTGTTTATCTCCTATTTTCATGTTTACCGACCTCTCACACCACCGTACATGCGGTTCCGCATACGGCGGCTCCTTGCATCACGCAAGAAAGCCGCCCTTTTCATTCTACATGGCAATAGAGAATACATACCCTATCGCTGAGATGAGATTTATGCTCTTTTTTATTGAGTTGAGATTTATGCTCTTTTGATAACCCAAAATTGATATTCTATTTTACTTCTTTCTTCCCTGGGGTTACATCAGAGAGAATATAACAGGGATGGTATATTTTACGTTTACCGGTTTACCATCCTGTGTACCAGGAGTCCAGTTAGGCATCGCCTTCACGATTCTCAAAGCTTCGGCATCCAGTTCCGGATCTACAGATCTTGCAATTCGGGCTTTGGTAACGCTACCATCCTTCTGAATGACAAAGGTTACAATCACACGGCCCTGCTTTTTGGCCTTGACGGCGGAAGCCGGATACTTGATGTTTGCAGCCAGATACTTCATCATCACTCCCTGACCACCAGGAAATTGCGGCAATGTCTCTGTTACATCATAAACCACATTCTTGGTTGTATCGGCTGGGGCTATCGCATCAGAAGCCTTTGCTTCCGCCTTCTGTTCAGCTTCCGACTTTGCCAATTCAGCAGCCTTAGCTTCTTCTGCCTTTTTGGCTTCTGCGGCAGCTTTTGCTTCTTCAGCCGTCGGATTCGCCACAGCCACACCAGCATTCAGAGCCTGCTCAGCCTTCTGCTGAACCTCGGCTACTTCCGGAATCTGCTCGCCAATCTCACGAGCCACACTCTCGATGTTGCTCACCATAAGCAACGCTCCTGCTAAAGGTGCGAAAAGGAGGTACTTCGCCTTGCCTATTTCACTGGTTCTACGTTTGTTCATCATTTTAATTCTTTTTTTAAGAGGTAATAAATTAAAATTATTGGCAATCTTGGTCGATTCATTCGGCTGTCGATATGCCAAACCTAGAAGGTGATACTGATAGGATTTGCGCGCGTTGCCATCAGATAATACACTTTCATCGGCTAAATATTCCAAATTCATTCTTACTTCCTGCTTCATCAGCCAGGCAAATGGATTAAACCAGCAGGCGATGGAGAAAAGCTCGGAGAAGAGGGTATCCAGGGAATGGAGACCCGAAACATGGGTGCACTCGTGAACCATCACTTCGTGCAACTGCTTGCCCTCCAGGGTAGATGGATACATAAACACCCAGCGGAAGAAGGAGAACGGACTCCCCTCGCCTCTGAGAAGATGTACCATAATGCCTTCCACCTCCTGCTTCCGGGAAATAGCTGCAAGGCGGATGATGCTGAAGAGCTGCCATACCAAACGCAATGAGAGAACCGCAACTCCTGCCCAATAGATGCCCAGCAGCATATCCATCCAGGTTATGCTGGGAGCCTGAGCCTTTACAACCACCACGGGATAAAACGTGTCGGCATATACATTCGCCATACTCGCCATCGTTGGTGTATCGCGCACCCAATATTCCAGATTGAGTGCCGGAACCATCAGGGCAACGGCATAAATAAGCCAGAGGGTAAGGCGGCGAAGACCGAAGAAGGTATCGCGGCTCACCGTGAGGCGATAAAAGCCATAAAGGAGCATCAGGGCTACATTGATTTTTATAAGATATATTGCCATACAGTTTCAGTTTTTTATATAAATTAGTTATTGAACTTTCGCATATTAGCTCCACACGCCCTGTAAGGGCAAAAGCTTTCAATTACAGTTATTTATTCTTCCGAATTCTCGATTTCACGGATGATATCCTTGAGGTCCTCGGGACTGATTTTCTCGTCCTTGGCAAAGAAGGAAACCATTTCCTTGAAGGAATTCTTGAAGTAATTGTTCACGAAACCCGACAGGAACTTCCGCTTGTAATCGCTCTCGGCAATGAGTGGAGAATAGACATACCCCTTACCATCCCGCTCCGCCTTGACATATTCCTTGCGCTTCAGATTGTTCACAATAGAAGCCACTGTAGTATAAGGTGGACGAGGTTCTGGCAACAGTTCCATAATCTGTTTCACGGCACATCGTCCCAATCGCCATATCCGAAGCATAATATCTTCTTCCTGATTCGTCAGCTTTTCCATATTTCTATCTTTATTCTTTTAAATTCAACATTCTTGTTTCTAAATCACGCTGCAAATCTACGAACTTTTCGTATAAACACAAAATAATCTGCGTTAAAAAACATAAATTCAGCTATATTTTAACGTTTTACGAGCTTTTCGTAATATTAAAACATAGAATATTACGAGTTTATCGTAGATTACATATAAAAAAGAACCAATATATAATAATATACGAACAGTGCCAGTGCAACAACATCTCCATCAAGAACATCCAGATGGATTGTGACAACTTCTTTGATGTTGGAAAGAGCGATAAATACCGCCTGGTAGATTTCACCTTCCAGGATATCACCTGCACCGACAAGAAGATGGCATTCGATGCCAGCCTTATCGAGAACACCATAGCGAAGAAAGTGAATATCACCCCTCGCGAAAAGAGCAACGGATTGAAGACCACCGGCGATGCCGATGGGTTGAAATAACACATACATTTTATAGAAAGTAATACAGAATTGAGTACTGAAACGAGCTTTATTTGCAAGAATAAGGCTCGTTTTGTTTTTTTATATCCCTCCTTATTTCTTTTTATCTCTTAAAATTAGGCATTTCCAAATATTTTGCTTAATTTTGCCTGCAAAATAATTTTGAGTTAGAAAATGATTGATATAAAAGGTATAACCAAGAGCTTCGGCTCCCTGCAGGTGCTTAAGGGCATCGACCTGCATATTGACAAGGGCGAGGTGGTAAGTATCGTCGGACCGAGTGGTGCCGGCAAGACCACTCTTCTCCAGATTATCGGTACCCTCGACAAGCCAAATAGTGGCAGCATAGAGGTGGACGGCATTGATGTGCGCAGCCTCAGCACCAAGAAACTGAGCGATTTCCGCAACCAGCATCTAGGTTTCGTCTTCCAGTTCCATCAGCTTCTACCGGAGTTCACCGCCCTGGAGAACATCATGATTCCTGCCTTCATCGCCGGAAAGGGCAGAAAGGAAGCCAAGGAGCGTGCCGAGGAGTTATTGGAATTCATGGGCTTGAGCGATAGAGCCAGCCACAAACCTGCCGAGTTGTCTGGTGGTGAGAAACAGCGTGTAGCCGTGGCGAGAGCCTTGGTCAATAATCCTGCCGTCATCCTAGCCGATGAGCCATCAGGAAGTCTCGACACCAAGAACAAGGCTGAACTTCACCAGCTCTTCTTCGATCTCAGAGATAAGTTCGGCCAGACTTTCGTCATCGTTACCCACGATGAGGGTCTTGCTTCCATCACCGACCGCACCATTCATCTCAAGGATGGAATGATAGAGAAGACGGTGGAGGCAGGAGCTGCTGATAGCCAGGAAGAAACTGCTGATAACAATAAAGAAGTTTCTGCAGAAGAACCAGACTCATCCATAGATTGCATCTAAACGCCCTGAAAGGGCTGAAGCTCCTAGCCCAGGGCAACACCCTGGGTAATTACGGACACAAACCTGTCGCCCTGTAAGGGCAAAAGCATTTTATATTCTCGAAAATAATATTATATGGCAAAAAAGATAAAACTCGGCGATTACAATCGCCTTCGCATCGTAAAGAAAGTAGATTTCGGTCTGTATCTCGATGGTGGAGATGAGGGAGAAATCCTCCTTCCATCCCGCTACGTTCCTGAAGACGCTGGCATCGGCGACGAGCTGGATGTCTTCATCTATCTCGATCAGGATGAGCGCCTCATCGCTACCACCGAAACCCCATTGGCTAAGGTTGGCGACTTCGCCTATCTCGAAGTGAAATGGGTCAACGAATACGGAGCCTTCCTGGGCTGGGGTCTGATGAAGGATATCTTCTGCCCGTTCCGCGAGCAGAAGAAGCGCATGGTGCTCGGCAACTCCTACATCGTGCATATCCACATCGACGAGGAGAGCTATCGCATTGTTGCCTCTGCCAAGATAGAGCGTTATCTCAACGAAGACCATCCTCACTACAAGCATGGCGATGAGGTGGATCTCCTCATCTGGCAGAAGACCGACCTCGGCTTCAAGGTTATCATCGACAACCAGTATCCGGGTCTGCTCTATCAGGATCAGATTTTCCAGTACATCCACACGGGTGACAAGATGAAGGGCTACATCGGAAGAGTTCGTCCTGACGGAAAGATAGATGTCACCCTGCAGAAGACCGGTATTCAGCAGACAGCCGATTTCGCAGAAACCCTCTACCAGTATCTTCTGGACAACGATGGCGAGTGCGACCTTGGCGACAAGAGCGAAGCCGATGACATCTACGAGCGTTTCCACGTGAGCAAGAAGGTTTACAAGCGTGCCATTGGCGACCTCTACAAGAAGCGCCTCATCACCGTAAGCCCGATGAGCATCCGATTGGCAGAATAAAGCAGTTTTAATTCTACTTCAACCCTAAAAGACCGAGCAACTTCCAATAGAAAAGTTACTCGGTCTTTTTTTATTATGGGTTGCCGCCATTTTTAAAAGTGGACTCTTATTTATGGTTCTATGGTCCAATCCTCTATATTCCCTTTTTTGGCATCAAAGTTTACACCAACTTTTACTATCGGCTTGCCACATCTTGCAAAACGCTGGTCATATTGCTTGAGGTTGATTTGCTGCATGGCGGCCTGTGCACTCTTGTTGAGTTTCAGTTCGATGAGATAGAGAGTATCCTCTGTCTCCATCACTACATCCACCCTTCCATTCGGTGTGTGAACCTCCACATCCACCACAAAGTGAGTCAAGAGGGTGAAGATGATGAAAAGCACCTGCTGGTAATGCCCCTCGTAATTGGTATTGTTACAATAAGGCACCGTGCCCAAGAACTCCTGGAGCAAGCGCAAGGCTCCATCCATGTCGCCTTGGCGAATCAAGACAGACATCTGGGCGATTGCCACATCTCCCTCCTCGGCATACATGCCTTCCAAATAATAAGGCAGAAGGCTCTCAAATAAGCCCACCTTGATTTCCTTGTTAGGCAAGTCGAGCGTGAAGAGTTGGCTCATCTTGTCATAGCCCTTGATGGTGATGTAGCCGCTCTGATAGAGCAAAGGCGTGATGGTCTTCAAGTTCTCCGTAGGTGCATCGAAAGCTGAGGAACGAGCCAATGACCTGCCTATCTTGGCTGGCAAGACCTTAAACTTGCGAAGCATGTTGATAAGATAGGTAGGTGTGCCTGAGCTGAACCAATAAGCACCGAAGTTCTTATCATCAAAACAGTTGAGCAAGCTATAAGGATTAAACACATCAGGGGATGCTGGTGAGAAGTGATAGCCATCATAATTCTCCTTGAGTTTAGCAATAGTTTCCTCTCTTGTCATCTCCAGTGCCTCTGCCAACACATCTATATCCTCACTCATTTGGGTAAGCAATTCTTCCTTGGTGATTCCGCAAACTCCAGCATATTCATCATCCAACGAAATATTTTTGATGTTATTCAACTCGCTAAAAATGCTCACTTGCGAGAACTTGGTGATGCCAGTCAGGAAAACAAAACGAAGCATGGGCTCACACATCTTGAGTGGGCTATAGAAATTGCGCATCACATTGCGAAGCTCATCCAAAATTTTTCTCTCATGAGCTACATCGAGCATAGGCGCATCATACTCGTCGATGAGCACGACCACCTGCTTGCCACTAATTTCATAAGCGGTGGTAATTAATTCTGTCAAACGATCATTTACACCTCTTTTAGAATGGGTAGTCCCCCATTTTCTCTCTTCTGCCTCCAAACGATTTGAGAGATAATCCTCCAACTGCTCCTTCTCCATGTGCTTACCTCCACTCATGTCGAAGTGCAGTACAGGATATTCCATCCATTCCTGCTCTAACTTTTCGATGGCAAGCCCCTCAAACAGTTCTTTCTTTCCAGAGAAATAACTCTCAAAGGTGGACACCAAAAGTGACTTACCGAAACGGCGTGGACGACTTAAGAAGAAATAACATCCACCAGAATGTGTCATTCGATAGATATATTCCGTCTTGTCGATATAGAGCTTGTTTTCCTTTCGAATACGCTCAAATGTTTGGATTCCTACAGGATATAATTTCAATGCCATAATTGCTTCGTTTTGAATTCATATTGCAAAAATAGGCAATTTTTCCGAAATACCTATCAGAAAACAGAATATTTAACGGAAAACTTACATCTTCTTGGTAAAAGCCAAGGTAACGAGCTGCCAACCAGCTTATGTCTTGGCATAAACCTCAGCTTCTCGATGGGCGGAACCATCAAGTAGCTGCGTATGAAGGTGGGCAACTATGTGCGCCGTAAAAAGAAGAAGGTGACGCATCAAATGAGATGCGTCACCTTTATTTTCTTATACGGTTTACCGCCCAAACCAAGGGCAGCCATCGTATGATCCTTGATAATCAATTTACCAGCAAGAAAATCTTGCCATACTTGATGGTATTCGCTTTGCCTTGAAATTGCAATAACAAGGCAATTGGTATCCAAAACAATATTCATAACTATCGGCGATAAGGAGTTCTTTCGTGCAATGTCTCAAAGCTCTTCAGCTTTTCTTCTGTCATTTCCCCACGCTCCCACATTGCATCTAATTCTTCCTGTCCCTTCTTGGCTAAGAAATCAGAGTTCTGCCAATGCTTCCGGGCTTTTTACCCATTGCATCATATCTAAAAGTTCAAGCTGTGCTTGATTAAAAACAGTTGCTGCCATATTCTTTTTCCAGATACTTATTCTGCGTATTATCCATTTTTACGTTTATCAAGCAAAAAACTGATAAACTCATCAGAGATATTAGAGATTTCTCCTTTATCATAGATTGTCAACAAATCAATGATAATGGAATCTCCTTCCTGGTAAAGATTATAAGTGATGACCCTTGCACCACCACTCTTACCTTTACCCTTACTAGCTATTGCCATTCTTACCTTTCTGACACCTTTGCCAAGACTAGTGCCTTGGTAAGGATCCTGTTCTAAGCCTGTAAGAAAAGCATCGTAGTCATCAAGCATTGAACGATATTTCTTGGAAAGTTTTCTAAATTATCACTCAAATTCTTTTTACGTATAAATCTTCACCTTCATATACTACGCCTCCTCTTCCTGAAGTCTTCTTAAAAATTCACGAGCATCCATCGGCTTAGTCCCATTCTTCTTATGAGCTTCCATTTCATCAAGAGCACGGTTGAGGCTTTCTGCCACATAGGCTTCCTGCTCTGCCTGGCTCATATATCTTTCCTGGTAACTGTTTCCAGACTTGGAGATAGAACTGGCTAATTTTTCTGCATAGTCTTTGAGCTTGGCGACAAATTCGTCAAGCGTATATTGACCTGTAGAAGGTACTTGAAACTGAATATTAATCGTTTCCATCTTATTCCTTTCTTTTAAATTAACGCCACAAAATTAGCGAAAAGAATTGGAACTACCAAAGAAAATGATGAGAAATCATACTTTATCTTATTTTTTTCTCCTCACCCAAACCTTATGGCTGTGCTGACCCACAGAGCGGATGGGAACAGTCTCGTCATGGGATATCTCCTTCAGCTCCAATGAGGCGGCGGTGCGGCTCAAGTTGTTGATGTAGGCATAGTCGGTAAGACCGATGAAACCATTCTCATCGATGACATCCAGGGCTCGGGCGATACGCTCCTCGCGGGTATATTTCTTTTTCAATATCAGTTTTACGCCACCCATATCCCGCTCCAGATCGCGGTCGGCTACCTGCTTCACAGACTTGATGAAATCGGGAGATGCCTTGAAGTTCACATCTCTTACACCCACCTTGCGATAGGTCATCTTGTCGTCATCGCCCTGCATCTCCGTAGGCTTGTCATCCTCGAAACCTAGGGATAGAGAGAAGGTACCGAGGCCCTCCAGATTCACATTATAGCCCATGGAGAGCATCTCTACAAGTATTTCTTCCACATCCATCAGCACTGCCTCCGTGGTGCTTGCCGAAATACCACGATGATACCCCTGCATCCTTTCGATAAACTCCTTGCGAGATAGAGTCCGGTTGACTACCATCTTGGGATAAACCTTACGCTTGCCGGTATGATGAACATCCGACATCTCCTGCAACTTGTACTTTGCCATATCGATTCCTTTCCTTATTAAGTTCTACATCGTCATTTATAAAGAGAGACCGTAATCCTGGAAGAGATGGTTTGCATCCTTAAATGCATTCACCTATACTCTTAAGGATAATAGTCTTTATCATTAGAAGAAATCTCCGTTCAGCGATGTTGAATCTATGTTCAGCAGTGTTGAACTTAAGTTCAGCAGTGTTGAATACAAGTTCAGCAGTGCTGAACATAACTTTCTCCACGGCAAAGATACAATTTTACCTAGAGATAAACAAGAATTGTTCAGGATTTAAACTAAATTAAACAAGGGAGCGGACTAAAGCATTGCCTAGTCCGCTCCCTTGTCTTCTAAGATATCATCTTTGATGTAGGAAAAGTAAAAAAGTACTATTTTGTTATATTACGAACGAAATGCGGAAAAGCCACTTCTCCTAATTCTGGTGCGTATTCAAAACCTTCGTAACTGAAGGCTGCCAATTCTTCTGGAGTAGCAAGTTGGTTGCTTAGAATGTATCTCACCATAGCTCCACGGCAGGATTTAGCCCACACAGCCTGCATTTTCAGCCTACCATCCTTCTGGCGAACATAAAAGAGGGGCTGGATGACTTTCACTTCCCTGCAAATTCTCTTCCAATCAAACAGATGTTCATATTCTGCCGTAGAGAGATGGATAAGTATGCCATCGTCAGCTTTCACACTGTGGATAAGAACATCGGTCAGTTTATCTTTCCAAAATTGATTGATCGGCTTGTCGTTTGTAGCTTCAAGCGTCACGCAATGCTCCATACGATAAGGCACGATGCCATCCATCGGCCGAAGCAATCCATAGAGAAAGCAGGTAATCCAGAGATGTTTCTGGGCATACTGCAGGGATTCTTCTCCCAAAGTGTTGGCGTGTAGATGCTTATACGCCTGTCCATTGTAGGAAAGTATGGCAGGCATCTTCTCTGCAGCCATAAAATTACGATAGCGTTTCCAGTTTTCAGAAGCTATCTTGTGGCTGCAATCAAGTTGCCTAGCCAATTCCTCTACGTCCAGCTTAGCCATTTCTGCAGCCAACATTTCAGCCACAGATTGGAAAAGTGGCTTTGAAACAGCTGCCCTATCTGCCTTATCAAACATGATTTTGGCATTTGCCAATAATATCTGCATAATACGTTTATTTTAAAGGGTAACTCTTAATGATAGTTTTGCTGGCAAAGTTAATGAAAATATGGCAAAACTCAAAGAAAAGTTCAATAAAAGTATAATATATTATAAATAAGAATGCCATATTGTACTTTATCTTGCGAAATCTGAAAATATTTATTATTTTTGCAAAAAGTTTAATCGTATTTGATAGAATGCAGCAAATAAACATCCAATATTACAACTCGCCCTGCGGAGAGTTAATTCTGGCATCAGTGGGTGATGAATTGTGTCTATGTGATTGGAATGAAAAGCCATGTGCAGAGCGCAATAAGCTTCGACTAGCAAGGTATATGAACGCAGATTTCAAGATAGAGACATTTTCTGTCCTGGAGCTGGCTAGGCAGCAACTGGATGAATATTTTTCAGGCATCCGCAAGTCATTCGAAATTCCGTTGCATCCTGTAGGAACAGATTTCCAGAGAAAAGTATGGAATGCATTGCTTGACATACCATACGGTGAAACCAGAAGCTATAAGGAAATCGCTCAAAGTATAGGCAATCCCAATTGTGTCAGAGCCGTGGCTGGAGCAATCGGAGCCAACGGCATCAGCATCCTTATCCCCTGCCATCGCATTATCGGCAGCAACCGTTCCCTGACAGGCTTTGCCGGAGGACTGGAAGCAAAGAGAATTTTGCTGGAACTGGAGACTGAAAAATCATAAATGCATTCCATTATTTGTAAATTCGATAAGAATGTATCTATCTACAAGGATGAAACAGATATAGGAGATAAATAGATATGAAAAAAGATTCAAGGGCAAACCATGCCAGATATGTAGAACTCAATTTGTTTCCAGAGGAGAAAGAGGATTATCAGAAAGATACTGTCTCTTCAGAAAACGAGGAAAACCATACCTCTCCAGACAAAGAGTATGACTTGACAGGTCTGTTTGAAAGACTTTCCAAATCAGCATTCCGCAGCCGTTTTCACCTTTCGAAGAGGGATAAGGAATATATTGCAGAAAAGGGCTTGGAAACCATCCGTAAGCATGCAGAGGATTTCGTTGCCAAACGCCTTGCTCCTGCCGTAATTCCCAATGACGGCAAGCAGACGCCGATGAGAGGACATCCTGTATTTATAGCCCAGCATGCTACAGGCTGCTGCTGCCGTGGATGTTTCTTCAAATGGCATCATATACCTGCCGGAAGACAGCTGACAAGAGAAGAACAGCAATATGCAGTAGCGGTATTGATGGCATGGATTGAAAAACAGATTTAAAAAAGCATGAAGTTTTGGCAGCAAAGTTTAAATTAATTATCCTTTAATGTCAATCTTACAGAGTCTTTTGCCAAGATTGGCAAAAACTGTTCACTCCAAATATACAAAACGGGTTGGCACGCAACTTGCTTCTACATAGAGTGAAAGCCGAAGCCGAAAGGGCAAGGGGAACGATAAGAACCCTAAGTAATGACATTTGAGGGTTTCTTGAAATCCTTGAGCCTCGAAAGCCGAAGCGATCATTATTAAAAAGGATAAATTAAAAACAATGAGAAATCCCGACAGAGCCGGAAGGCGAAGAGAGGATGAGAAAAATAGAATTTGGAGGTTTTACATTATGTTGTTAGCTCGTAGAAATAACAGTGTTTCAAATTGGTTGAACAGTTGGTTTAATGACAACTTCTTTGATACAAGCTTGATGCCACACATGAACGCAACAGCTCCTGCAGTCAACGTCAAGGAAAGTGCTACAGCTTACACGATGGAGGTTGCAGCTCCTGGTTTGAAGAAAGATATGGTCAAGATGAACATCGACAAGGATGGCTATCTGAATGTATCCATCGAGAACAAGGAGGAGAAGAAGGAGGAGAAGAAGGAAGAGCATTACTTGCGTCGTGAGTTCTCTTACAGCAGCTACTCTCAGAGTTACGCTTTGCCAGAGGATGCTGATCAGGAGAAGATTTCCGCTGAGGTCAGTGACGGTGTCTTGAAGATTGAGATTCCTAAGACAGCCAAGGAGGAGAAGAAAGACGATGTTAAGCACATTGAGGTTAAGTAATCTTTCTTAAAGTGCTATGCAGCTTTCAAGATGACATTCATTGCATCGAGAAAATAATTAAAACGGAGGGCTAGTCCTGATAATGGGGCTGGCCCTTTTTTTTTGAATTTATGAATTTAATTTTGGAAAGGATCACAAGATGTCATCATCCAGTTGAAGAGCATAGAGTACACGCAGGTAGATTCCGATGGAAACCGTTGGTAATCCCTTCTCCACCTTACATGGTATGAAGCCAACATTAATCAAGCGAGAAAACATCAGATACCAGTTGGCTCCTACCATTTTCTTTCTAAGATGCCTGCGGTAATGCAGTTTGAAAACTTTCGTGCAGTTTATGATAAGGAGAAGCAGGATCTTCTACCTGTTGTGGATGCTGAAGATGATGGAACCAAGGGACTCAGCAAGAGTGAGATCCAACTTCTTCTGAAAACATTCTGCAAGCTCTGTAAATCCTATTATGGACATACACCTATTATATATTGTAGCGAGAGTTATTTCAAGGATTACCTGAGTCCGGAATTTGATAACTACTATCTCTGGATTGCCAGGTATGATCATGAACCGGTATTGCCAGGTAAACCTCACTATGACATCTGGCAGTTCAGTAAACATGGCAGAGTTCCAGGGGTGTGGAATTGGGTCGATTTGAATCGGTTTGCCAAGAATAGAAGCCTTGGGGATTTTCGGATCAAACAGTAAAACAATTAGCATAAAATACAGAAGTCTGCCGGCATCACTGCCAGCAGACTCACCTTTTCCTAACTGAACTAAAAATCTTGTCAAGTATCTACTAATTATGCAATTTCTTTGCTTGGGCAGTATGTATGAGTTCATGATTAAGACTCTCCTTTGATAGCTTTTCACAAGTAATGATAATGCTAAATAGATTGATGGCATAAAATCGTCTCATGAATGATCTCTTCTTGATTTTGATAATTTTACTCATGATATGCCAGATTACAAAGTTCATCGAGGAAGTTCACCATCATGCTACCATTGCCTCTAGAGACAGCACCAGCTTTTTCTCCTGCAATACCCATGGCTTTCATGGCATGAATAGATGCTTCAAACGGATTAGGGTTTACTGAAAGGAAAGCTCCTATGATACCAGTGGCTGCACAACCCATGGCCGTAACCTTGCCCATCATAGGATGCCCCTCATGAACATAAGCTACTTTTTTACCATCCGTGATGATGTCTGTAGCACCGGTAATAACGATGATGCATGCCAGTTTCTTGGCAAGAATTTGGGCCTGTTCCTCAACCTCAGAAGTTTCAAGATGGCTGTCCACTCCCTGCATTCCTATCTGATGCGAGTATAATGATCGTATTTCACTGGCATTACCCTTGATGACTGCTGGCTGGCATTGAAGGATGATCTTTGATGCAGTATCCATTCGAAATCTAGTGGCACCTACTCCAACCACATCAAATACAATTGGAATTCTGCTTTTAGAAGCAGCTTTACCTGCGAGTAGCATTGAGTGTGCTGTCGCGCTTTCCAAAATGCCCAGATTAAGTGCTAAGGCATTGCTCTTGCTACAGATTTCCTCCACCTCTTCCTGGGCGCGTGCCATGATTGGGGATGCCCCAATTGCCAGTAGGCTATTTGCCACAAAGTTCATGGCAACATAATTGGTTATGTTATGTATGAGAGGATGTTGCTCTTCTATCAAACGTAAATCTCTATCCATTTTCATATCTATTTTAATATACACTGTAACCATTATCCCTGCACCATTGCTTGGCATGCTCAAAGCCTTGGGCTGTAGATCAATAATTTGGTTGCAAAGATACAACTTTTAAGTAGAAAACTATCATAAATGAATATAAAAAGGAAAGGCAGCTGCAGACATCTTTCAAATGCCTACAACTGCCTTTCTTTATCTATTATATAGAACTACTGTTTAAATTCTCTCAAATTGAAAGAAGAACCGCTGTTAAGCGAAGTTCTTCATATTAGTTCTTGCGCCATACTCAGCGCATCCGGCAACGATCATTGCCAAAATCATACCTAATACCATCATAACTTTTATCCTTTCTCTATATATCTGTTATCCTAATCTTTACCTTATTTCGAATCAACTTCCTGGAAGCATCCGGAGATGCCTCTCAAGGTTTGATTACTTGCCGAGGCTAATCTTCTTGTTGACATTTACAACCTCTGCAAAAAGAGCAGCTACAACTGCCAGTGTCATTCCTAATACCATCATAATTGTTACCCTTTCTTTCTTTAATTATTCGTTATTCAATCTTTTCGAGTGCAAAGGTAATGCCTTTTTATGTGCGTACACATTTTTTTTAAGAGAAAACTTCAAAAAAAGGGAGATTTCTTGATTTTCATCAAATTATGTCCTGCGGAAATGGTCAATTTGGCAGGAATTATGTTTTGTGAACCAGACTTTCTGTCACGATCATCTGCATCTGTTCGACATTTGCCTTGTTGAATTCGCGATCAAGGAAAAGTAACACGAAATGTTAAATCTTAAGAAAACAGAAACAATTTCCAACTCAAATTATCTACCAAAGATTCCCTGAGTTCCAAAGCTTCTGCCAACAAGCCATAGAATCAGCAGAAAAAGCATACGCATGGGCTGTGAAATACCCCACGGTGTATTATGACCAGGATGGAAACAACAAGAAATTCTCGCCAGCCATCCAAACGGGTGGTTATGGTGACAACCACACAGAAGACGAGTTTTTCTGGGCAGCTACAGAACTATACTTCACGACTTCTGAAACATCCTACCTGGAACAGGCAAAACAGTTTGTTCCAGATGAATTCAGCATTCCATCCTGGGGTAACGTGGCAGGTCTGGGCATCTTCCAATGGGTAAACCAGGAACTCCTTGGCACACCTGATGCCGGCAAGCTCCCTATGAAAGAGATCAAAGAATCTCTTAAGAAAAAATGTGATGAGGATTTCCAAGAACTGGCTACCTCTTCATTCCACAGTATCTTCGGCAACAGCGCCCAAGACTTCCACTGGGGAAGCAACTCTGAAAGCTGCCTGGGAAGAGGCATTGCCCAAATGTACGAGTATGCCCTGACAAAGGACAGCAAGTATAGGCAAGCCGCCCTTTCTACCTTAGATTATTTCTTTGGACGTAACGCCACAGGCTATTGCTACCTGACAGGCTTCGGCACCCAGAGGGTCATGAATATCCACCACCGTATCTCTGCAGCCGACAATATCAAGGAGCCAGTACCTGGTCTTGTGGCTGGAGGAGCCAACAAGGGACAGGAAGATGCCGAATTCGTACCAGCCTATGCTTCCAATATTCCAGATGAATCCTACCAGGATAACGTTGGCAGCTATGCCTCAAACGAGATTGCCATCAACTGGAACGCCTATCTGGTGTCACTGCTTGGATGGATAAACTAAGAGCAGATTGCATTATGTAACTACATAATGCAATCTGCATAATTCATATACGAAATCGTATTATTTCACGATAATCTCATCAACAAACAGCCAGCCGCCGAAGCTGCTTGGCTTCGCCTGAACACGGATGTAGCGGGCTGTCTTGCTGCCCTTCCAGGTAAGCGTCTTGAAATTCAGAATCGGCTCCTTGCTCGACTCATACTTCTTGTCGAATACCTGGGTGAAGTTCTTGCCATCCTCACTAACTGATACCGTATATTGAGAAGGATAGAAAATCTCAGGACCGCTGCTCTGCATGAAATCGGTACCTACACTGCTGATCTTGGTAGAATTGCCGAGGTCGATGGTTACATCGAAGCAATCCTTGCCGATAAAGCCCTGCCAGCGTCCATCGCCATGAGCCCATCCGCCCATATTACCATCCACCAGCGTCTTTTCGCCAGCTGCCGGATAATAGCGGTTGTAAGCATGGTTATAGGTAACCTTGGCACCCACAGCCTTGTGCTGCACCGGCTTCATCTTCTCCTTGCGCTCACCAATCTCCTTCTTCAGCTCGAATGGGTTCACGCCTTCAGCCTTCAGATGTTCCACCTGCGCCAGGGCACGGGTCTTGAACTCAGGATAGTTCTTGGTCTTGGTTCCGTTCCATCCTATCTCAGCCAAAGCCAAGGCACGAGGATAAAGCATATACTCGGCATACTCAGGAGTAGGAATATGCTCGGTCCAGAGATTCGCCTGAACACCCGTAATCATATTGCGCTCCGCCTCTGGAAGATCGCTTCCCGGCACGTAGCTATACACCTTCTCGGTAGGAATGAAACCGCCATTTGCCACAGGCTGGGTGCCCGGTGCATCCTGATACATATCGAAGTAGCAGTAAGCTCCCGGCGACATCACTACATCGTAGCCATGCTTGATAGCCTCGTGTGCCAGTTCGGTGCCACGCCAAACCATCACGGTGGTATTCTTGGAGAGATTTCCAGCTATCACCTCATCCCATCCCACGAGCTGTCTGCCATGCTCGTTCAGGAACTTGCCCATGTGGGAAATCAGATGAGCCTGCAATCCATCTACGTTGTCGATGCCCAGCTCCTTCATCTTCTTCTGGCAGAGTGCACAACTGCCCCATGACTTCTTCGCAGCCTCATCGCCACCCACATGGATGTAATGAGAAGGGAAGATATCCATCACCTCTTTCAAGACATTCTCCAGAAAATCGTAGGTACCGATGTTGCCCGGACAGAAATCAGCCTGCTTGTAAGGCTCATGGGTACAGGATAACTCTGGATAGGCGGTAAGCACCTCCTCTGAATGACCCGGCATCTCGATTTCCGGAACGATGGTGATGCCACGCTCGGCAGCATATTTCACCAGATCGCGGAGTTCATCCTGGGTATAGTAACCCCCCTCGGCACCCTCACTGCCCTGCTCCAGATACTTGTTGCCATTGGCATTCCAGTCTTTCCACAATTTACCCGAACGCCAGGCGGCAAAGTTGTTGAGTCGAGGATAACGCTTGATTTCAATGCGCCATCCGGCAGCATCGGTCAGATGGATATGGAGACGGTTGAACTTATACTCCGACATCACATCAATCTGCTTCTTGAGGAAGGAGATAGGGAAATAATGACGCGAAACATCGAGCATCAAGCCACGCCACTTGTAGGCAGGTGCATCCACGATGTCGCAGCATGCGATGCCCTTCTTGGTAGTAAGCTGCTCCATGGTCTGCCAGGCACGGAGGAAACCCTCGCTGCTGGCGGCACTGATTTCAATGGCATCAGGTGCCACATGCAACTTGTATGCTTCCGGCGAAGAGGCGTTGGCAAGCTTGGTGAACTTCACCACCCGCTTGGCAGCATCGTTCACCTTGGCATTCCATGCCTTGGTATAGATGTTCTCGGCATCAGCACCTACCTGGTTTTCGACTTTCACACCGTCGCTGGTTTTAAACACGCCCTTGCCCATCGTAACCTGCTGCGGTTTTGGCAACAGATTCTGAGCCTGAATCGGAGATGAAAGCAATAATGCCCCGAAAAGGGATAATAGATAGTTGGATTTTTTAGTCATACGGCTTATCTATAAATGATTAATATCAGTCCGCTAAGCTATCGACCTATTGTCTCTAACTTAGCGTACTATTTTAAAACTTATCGTTCTACTTTCTCAATGATTTTCATACCCTCTTCCACAGCCTTCATATTCAGTGGAATCAGGTTATGATGGCGCTCTGGCAACGACTTGAAGAGTGCCTTGTTCAAACCATCGGTGCTCACCACAGGGCAAACCTTCAGCAGTCCGCCCAAAACAATCATGTTAAACACCTTAGAGTTTTTCATCTCAGCAGCCTTGTCCATCGCATCGATGCGATAAACGGTGATGTCCTTGCGCTGAGGTGGATTCATAATGCCATAACCATCATAAATCAGGATGCCGCCTGGCTTGATCTTCGGCTCAAACTTATCGAGCGATGGCTGATTGAGCACAATGGCAACATCGTAATGGCTCAGGATTGGCGAAGAGATGCGGCTGTCGCTCACGATGACCGTTACATTGGCTGTACCACCACGCTGTTCCGGACCATAAGCAGGCATCCAGGTCACTTCCTTGTCCTCCATCAGTCCTGAGTAAGCCAGGATCTTTCCCATCGAAAGGACGCCCTGACCACCAAAACCGGATATAATGATTTCTGTCTTCATTGTTCTTACAAATTTGTTGTATCCTTCAGGTCGCCCTTAGGATACTGCTTAAACATATTCTCTTCCATCCACTTGTTTGCCTCAACAGGTGAGAGCTTCCAGCCGCTGTTGCAGGTAGAAACAATTTCTACCAGGCTGGAACCCTTGCCCTGCATACTTGCCTCGAACGCCTTGCGGATGGCCTTCTTTGCCTTCTTGATGCTTGCCACGGTCTCCACACTCTGGCGGGTTACGTAGCAGGTACCCTGCAGATGGCTGGCAAGTTCGGTGATGTTCAGTGGATAACCATGAAGATCTGCCTCTCGTCCGTAAGGACAGGTAGCGGTCTTCTGACCCAACAGGGTGGTTGGAGCCATCTGTCCACCGGTCATACCATAGATGGCATTGTTGATGAAGATGATGGCGATGTGCTCGCCACGGTTCAGGGCGTGGATGGTCTCGCAGGTACCGATACACGCCAGGTCGCCATCGCCCTGATAAGTGAAGACGAGGCGATCAGGCCACAGACGCTTGATGCCCGTAGCCACAGCAGGAGCACGACCATGGGCAGCTTCCTGCCAGTCGATATCCAAATAGCGGTAAGCGAAGACGGCACAGCCCACCGGACAAACGCCCACTGTCTTATCCTCCATGCCCATCTCCTCGATGACCTCGGCAACGAGCTTATGAACTACGCCATGCGAACAGCCCGGGCAATAGTGCATCGGGGTATCGTTCATCAGCGTAGGCTTCTTATATACCAGATTCTCTGGTGAAATTATATCATTCATTTTATTAACTTCTTTAATGCTTCAACGATTTCCTCCGGCTCCGGCACAATGCCGCCCAGGCGACCGAAGTGCTCTACTGGAGCCTGTCCATTCACAGCCAGGCGCACATCCTGAACCATCTGACCGGCATTGATCTCAACAACCAGAATGCCCTTCTTGGTCTTTGCCAGCTCATGGAGTTCCTTCTCAGGGAAAGGCCAGAGGGTGATAGGACGGAAGAGACCCACCTTGATGCCCTGCTCTCGGGCATTCTCGATGCTCTTCTCGGCGATACGTGCCGCACTACCGAAGGCTACGATAACATAGTCGGCATCCTCCATCTGCTCCATCTCATATCTTACTTCGGTATCACGAATCTTCTGATATTTCTCCTGAAGGGCGATGTTGCGTGCCTCCATCACCTCCGGTTTGAGTTCCAGAGAGGTCATGATGTTGACCGGGCGACTCTTTGGACGACCGATGGTAGCCCAAGGACACTCCTTGGCAATCTCTTCCTCGGTACGGCGAGGCTTTACCGGTGGCAGCACCACCTTCTCCATCATCTGTCCGATCACGCCATCGCTTAAGATCATCGCCGGATTGCGATACTTGAAGGCGAGGGTGAAGGCAAGATCCACAAAGTCTGCCATCTCCTGAACAGAAGCAGGAGCCAGCACGATGACGTTGTAGTCGCCGTTACCACCGCCGCGGGTAGCCTGGAAATAATCACTCTGAGATGGCTGGATGGTACCCAGTCCCGGACCGCCACGCTGCACGTTGACGATGACACCCGGAATCTCAGCACCTGCCATATAGGAAATACCCTCCTGCATCAAAGCCACACCCGGACTGGATGAGGTAGTGATGACACGCTTACCGGCGCCGGCGCCACCATAAACCATATTGATAGCCGCCACCTCACTCTCTGCCTGGAGAACCACCATACCCGATGTCTCCCAAGGCTTGAGCAGAGCCAGCGTCTCTATAATCTCACTCTGAGGTGTGATAGGATAGCCGAAGAAGCCATCCGCACCACATCTGATACAGGCATGGGCTATCGCCTCATTGCCTTTCATTAATGTTACTTCTTGATTTGCCATTGTTTAGTCCTCCTTCTTACGATAAACAGTGATGCAGCCGTCAGGGCAGACGATGGCGCACGAGGTACAACCCACACACGCATCGGCATTGACAGCCTCAACATAGCGATAGCCATGCACATTGACCTTCTTCAGAGCCAATGCGATGACATCTTGAGGACAAGCTTCTACACAGAGTGCGCATCCTTTGCAACGCTCCGTATCGACCACAATGGCCCCTTTAATTTTGCTCATATTCTATATATTTTCTTTTTCTTATATTATCATTCTTCACTGGAGTAACCAAAACTGCTGCTGTCCACAACAGATTGCTATGGATTGTAGTAGTCTTTGCAATAAAAGCTCATGATATCATCCAGCATCTCCTTGGCTGCCACGGCAGGACTCTCCGGATCGAGAGCTATCGCCTCCATATAGCTGTCGAGGGCACGCTTGAAGTCGCCTTGCTTTCGCCAGGCATTTCCTTCCTGATAATACTCTTCTGCTGTCATTTTACTCTATATATTTTAAAGTTTTATTCTGCGAAAGTACGAAAATTATGCTAAGAAAAAGAATAAAAGCGTAAGTTTTAAACTAAATTAATGTAGTTTTTCCATAAAATGCGCACACTATATTTCAAGTGTGCAATTTTTCGAGAAGAATGTGCGTTATTTCTATTATTATATTCTATTAAAACACAATTCGCCATTTACCGCAGTTTTCTACGGTAAATGACGAATAATACGATACCCCTCAAAACGAGGTAGAGAATAAAGGCAAGCCACAGGGCGTGATTGCCCAACAAAGGATGAAGGGCGAAATACATTCCGAAGAATGAAGCAGAAGCAATGGCGGTAGAACAAAGCATCGACTTCGACTGGGTGATGCCTACAAAAATGCCATCGAAGACAAATGTCGACATACCTGCCAGCGGAATAAGCACCGCCCATCCCAGATACGCTCCCGCTGCCGCCACCACCTGCCTGTCGCTGGTCAGCAAAGAGAGAAAGTTTTCTCCACCCACTATATATAATAAGGTGAAAAGAATCGCCACCACGACACCGAAGCCCATCGTCCGCTTCACCACTTCCCGGAACGCCTCCCTATTCCCGGCTCCATAATACTTGCCGCTCAAAGCCTCTGCCGCATACGCAAAACCATCCATGAAATAAGAGAAGATGGTAAAGAGCGTCATCAGCAGGGTATTCACTGCCAGCACCAGCGTACTCTCTCTGGAACCGGCTGCCGTAAAGAAGAGGTTTACAGCCACCAGACATACAGTACGGAGAAAGATGTCTCTGTTCAAGGAGAAGAATCGCTTCAGCGGTTCTGAGGCACAGAGATGCCGGCGATAATCATACTTGCCTAACCGGCGATAGTAGAGCCGATAGAGCACGCAGGCCATCAGAAATCCCCACCATTGGGCGATGACCGTTCCGAGCGCCACACCTTCTACCGTCATCCTGCAAACGAAGACGAGCACCAGAGAGGCTACGATGTTCACCACATTCTGAGAGAGCGACACCACCATCGGAATGCGCGTGTTCTGCATACCGATATACCAGCCCGTGAATCCATAGAGTCCGAGCACGGCGGGAGCTCCCCAGATGCAGACATAGCAGTATCTGCGAGCCAGTTCCACGACATCCGCCTCTGGCGACATCGCCCACAATCCGCATCCGATAATCCATCGCTGAAGGATAAAGAAGAGGAGTCCTATCCCCACGCCAATGCCCAGGGAACGAATCAGGAGTCTCACCACCTCGGCAAAATCTCTCCTGCCCAAAGCCTGCGAAGTCATTCCGCTGGTTCCCATCCTCAGAAAGCCGAACAGCCAGTAGATGACATTGAAGAGCATCGAGCCCACGGCAATGGCTCCGATATACGCTGCATCGCCGATATGTCCGACGATGGCGACATCTACCAAACCCAAAAGCGGTACCGTGATATTGGATATTATCGACGGTACCGCTAATTGCAATATTCGTTTATTCACTTATTCCAGTGTTTAAGTGACAAGTATTAAATTCTATACTTCGCAGCCTGCTCCTCAATATAGGCAGCATCGCTGAAGTAGTCGATGCGCATAGCCTTGCGAACCTCATCCATAGTCTGGGCTGCAAACTCGCGGGCATCCTCGCTACCCTTCTTCAGGATATTGAATACCTCAGGAATATCCTGCTCAAACTCATGACGGCGGGCACGGATTGGGTCAAGCATCTTGTTGATGACGCTGTTCAGGAACTTCTTGCAGGTACCATCACCGATACCACCCTTCACATACTGCTCCTTCAACTCATCCAAAGTCTTGAACTCTGGCCAGAACTCAGCGAAGTCCTCAGGAGTAGAGAATGCCTCCAGATAAGTGAACACGGCATTTCCCTCCAGATGTCCAGGCTCTTCCATGCTCATGCGCGGCTCACCATTAGACATCTTCTTCACCTTCTTCCAAACGGTCTTCTCGTCATCGCTCATATAGATGCAATTGCCGAGACTCTTGCTCATCTTCTCCTTACCATCGGTTCCAGGAAGGCGACGGCAGCAGGCAATCTCTGGAAGCAGGATCTCTGGCTCTACCAATACAGGCGCATAAGTCTGGTTGAAGCGGCGAACCAACTCGCGGGTTACCTCCAGCATAGGCTCCTGGTCCTCACCGGCAGGCACGGTTGTAGCCTTGAAAGCGGTGATGTCGGCAGCCTGGCTCACAGGATAGCAGAAGAAACCGAGAGGAATGTTTGCCTCGAAGTTACGCATCTTGATCTCAGTCTTCACAGTTGGGTTACGCTGAACACGAGATACAGAGATGAGGTTCATCAAATAGGTAGTCAACTCAGCCAACTCTGGAATCATACTCTGGATATAGAGTGTACACTTCTGTGGATCGAGACCCGCAGAAAGATAATCGAGTGCTACCTCTGTAATGTTCTGGCGAATCTTCTCAGGATTGTCAGCGTTATCTGTCAAAGCCTGAACGTCTGCCATGAATACGAACATTCTGTCAAAGTCACCAGCATTCTGAAGCTGTACTCGGCGCTGCAAGGAACCGATGTAGTGACCCAGGTGAAGTTTACCTGTTGGACGGTCGCCCGTCAATATAATCTTTCCCATTTTCTTACGATTTTATATTTTTAGGTGCAAAGGTACAATAAAATAATGAGAATGAGGAAGAAAAGATGTAAAAATAAGCAAAACCCAGAGCTTAGTTGGCAAAATAAAAGCGAGACCTCCGAAAAAGAAGCCTCGCTTATCCTATATTCTGTTTTCGTTGATTCAACGAAGATTAGAACTCTGCATTCTTTGGTGTACGTGGGAAAGGAATCACGTCACGGATGTTCTGCATACCGGTTACGAAGAGGATCAGACGCTCGAAACCGAGACCGAAACCTGCGTGTGGGCATGAACCATACTTACGGGTATCAAGATACCAGCTCATATCCTTCATAGGAATATTGCGAGCCTCAATCTCACCCATCAGCTTGTCATAGCTCTCCTCACGGACAGAACCACCGATAATCTCACCAATCTGTGGGAACAGTACGTCGGTACCCTGAACGGTCTGACCGCTCTTGCCGCCGAAGCCGCTCTCCTCCTCGTCTATCTTCATATAGAATGCCTTGATAGCCTTTGGATAGTTGGTCATGATGACTGGGCGCTTGAAGTGCTCCTCTACGAGGAAGCGCTCGTGCTCTGAAGCCAGGTCATCACCCCACTCACATGGGAACTCAAACTTCTTGCCGTTGGCGATAGCCTCCTGCAGGATGCGGATACCCTCTGTATATGGAAGATGAACGAAGTCTGAATTCAAAACGCCCTCCAAACGAGCAATCAAGCCCTTGTCAATCATCTTGTTCAAGAAAGCAAGGTCGTCCTTGCAGTGCTCCAGTGCCCAACGGATACAATACTTGATGAAGTCTTCCTCCAACTCCATCAAACCGTCCATATCCAGGAAAGCAACCTCTGGCTCAACCATCCAGAACTCAGCCAGGTGGCGAGGTGTGTTACTGTTCTCTGCACGGAAGGTAGGACCGAAGGTATAGATGGCACCGAGTGCTGTAGCACCCAGCTCACCCTCCAACTGACCAGAAACAGTCAATGAAGTCTGCTTACCGAAGAAATCATCAGAATAATCGATCTTGCCATCCTCTGTCTTCTTCAAGTTGTAGAGGTTCTTGGTTGTTACCTGGAACATCTGACCTGCACCCTCACAGTCGCTGGCAGTGATGAGAGGAGTGTTGAAGTAGAAATATCCATGCTCGTGGAAGTAAGTGTGGATAGCCATCGCCATGTTGTGGCGGATACGCATCACAGCACCAAAGGTATTGGTACGGAGACGGAGGTGAGCATACTGACGCATGTACTCGAAGCTCTGTCCCTTCTTCTGCATTGGATAGTCGTTGCCGCAAAGACCGTAGATTTCGATGCTTTCGCACTGAATCTCAACGCTCTGACCGGCACCCTGGCTCTCTACCAAGGTACCTACTACGCTGATGCAGGCACCAGTGGTAATCTGGCGGAGCTGATTCTCATCGACCTTTGATGGGTCGACTACTATCTGAATATTATTAATAGTAGAACCATCGTTAAGAGCGATAAAATCGACTGCTTTGCTACTACGATGGGTACGAACCCATCCCTTAACATTCACGATTGAGTCGTAGGCTGTGCTCTTGAGCAAGTCAACGACTTTAGTTCTTTTTACTTTTTCCATTGTTAATTAATAGGTTAAAAAGGAGACTAAACAGATAGTCTCCTTTCTTATTATATCTTATTATCCTTATTCAAAAGCACCCATACGGAGCATATCTACTTCCTTCTCAGTAAGGAAGCGCCAGTCACCGCGACGGAGATTCTTCTTGGTCAAACCTGCAAACTGTACACGGTCGAGCTTAGTTACACGATAGCCGAGGCTCTCGAAGATACGGCGAACGATACGGTTCTTACCGCTGTGGATCTCGATACCTACCTGTGACTTGTCATGATCGTCAGCATAAGCTACTGCATCTGCCTTGATCTCGCCATCTTCCAAAGTGATACCCTCGCTGATCTGCTGCATATCGTGAGCAGTGAGGTTCTTATCGAGGTGTACGTGATATACCTTCTTTTTCAAGAACTTAGGGTGAGTCAGCTTAGAAGCCAGGTCACCATCGTTGGTCAACAGGAGTACACCTGTTGTGTTACGGTCGAGACGACCTACAGGATAGATACGCTCAGGGCATACATCCTTTACGAGGTCCATCACAGTCTTGCGCTGCTGAGGATCGTCGCTGGTTGTCACGTAATCCTTTGGCTTGTTGAGCAATACATATACCTTCTTCTCCAAAGATACTACAGCATCATGGAACTTCACCTCGTCGGTGCGAAGAATCTTGGTACCCAACTCGGTAACTACCTGACCATTGACAGTTACCAGACCAGCCTGGATGAACTCATCAGCCTCACGGCGAGAGCAGACACCAGCATTGGCAAGGAACTTATTCAAGCGCAATGGCTCTGTTGGGTCGATATTCTCCTCCTTGTATTCGATACGCTTCTTCATGCTATACTTAGCATTTGGATCGTATCCTGGAGTGTGCTGACGGAAGCCACCACCACGGTTGTTGCCATAGCCACCACCCTGTGGACGACCATAGCTGCCACGGTTGCTATTGTAACCACCCTGCTGAGGACGGCCATAACCACCACGGTTGCTGTTGTAGCCACCATGCTGAGGACGGCTGTTGTAACCGCCATGCTGAGGACGGCTGCCATAGCCACCCTGCTGAGGACGACCATTGTAACCACCCTGCTGACGTGGCTGATAGCCACCAGTTGATGGATGCTGATCGTCACCTTCTGCGTTATTATTGAAACGAGGACGACTGTTGTAGCCACCCTGCTGTGGACGGCTGCCATAGCCACCCTGCTGAGGACGACCATAACCGCCACCACGGTTGCTGTTATAGCCACCACGGCTGTTGTAGCCACCCTGCTGTGGACGGCTGCCATAGCTGCCACGGCTGCTACCATAGCTGCGCTGTGGACGCTCGCTGCTAGAGCTGGTAGAACTGCTCTGCAAGCCAGCACCGAAGCCTTCCGGACGGAAGCCACCCTCGCTACTGCTGCTACTTCTATCGCTGTTGAATGATGGGCGATGACTGTTAATACGTGGACGCTGTGTGCGACCTACACTACGATAACTCTTCTGATAACCGCCTGCGTTGAAGCCCTCTCGGGTGTTCTCGCTCTCAGACGATTGACTCTGTGGTTTGTTCTCGAACTCTGAATCCATAATTTATTCAATATAAAAGCCTCACGGCCGGGTTAATAAATCTATTATTATTAATTATGTTATATATGATATGTCTTAATATATCCTTGGTGCCCGTTAGGGAAACTGCTTTTTGATTAAATACCGGTGTAATTGCTAGGAGTGATAGCCATCAATTCGGCCTTCACGCTATCGCTTACATTCAATCCCTTGATAAACTCATGAATGGTCTCCTCGGTCATATGGGTATTGGTGCGGGTGAGCGCCTTCAAAGCCTCGTATGGATGTGGATAAGCCTCACGACGAAGGATGGTCTGGATAGCCTCAGCTACTACAGCCCAGGTATTATTCAAATCTTCCTGCAACTTCTCCTCATGGAGGATGAGCTTACGCAAGCCCTTCAATGTGCTCTGGATGGCGATGACGCTATGACCGAGAGGCACACCGATGTTACGGAGTACGGTACTATCGGTAAGGTCACGCTGCAGACGGCTAACCGGGAGCTTCTGTGCCAGGAACTGGAGGATGGCATTGGCAATACCGAGGTTACCCTCACTGTTCTCGTAATCAATAGGGTTCACCTTGTGTGGCATAGCGCTGGAACCTACCTCACCAGCCTTGATTTTCTGCTTGAAGTAATCCATAGAGATGTACATCCAGAAGTCACGGTCCAAGTCAATGATGATGGTGTTGATTCTGCGGATGGCATCAAAGATGGAACCCAGATGATCATAGTTGCTGATCTGAGTAGTATATTGCTCACGCTCCAAGCCCAGCTTCTCGCTGACGAACTTGTTGCCGAAAGCCTTCCAGTCATATTCAGGATAAGCTACATGATGAGCATTGTAATTACCGGTAGCACCACCAAACTTAGCTGTAAACTTGCAAGCCTTCAAAGAATCGAGCTGCTCGGTAAGACGATATACATAAACCATGATTTCCTTGCCCAAACGGGTAGGAGAAGCAGGCTGACCATGAGTCTTAGCCAGCATAGGTACATCCTTCCACTCATCAGCATAAGTCTGAAGCTGAGCAATCAGCTCTTCAACCTGAGGGTAGAAGCACTCCTCCAGAGCTTCCTTCACTGAAAGAGGCACACTGGTGTTGTTGATGTCCTGAGATGTCAAGCCGAAGTGGATAAACTCCTTGTAGGCATCCAAGCCACCAATCTTGTCAAACTCTTCCTTGATAAAATACTCAACAGCTTTCACATCGTGGTTGGTAACCTTCTCAATGTCTTTCACACGCTGAGCATCGTTTTCGTTGAAATTACGATAGATGTCACGCAAACGCTCAAACAGCGACTGATCGAAAGAAGCCAGCTGCGGCAATGGTAACTCACATAAAGTAATGAAATACTCTATCTCTACTCGAACACGATAACGAATGAGAGCATACTCAGAAAAGTAGTTAGCGAGTTGCTCTGTTTTTCCCCTGTAACGACCATCTATAGGTGATATGGCAGTCAATAAATCTAAATTCATAACAATACGTATTATTAATATAGGGTGCAAAGTTAATGAATTCCTACGAAAAAACAGAAAAACTGAGAATTATTTAGCTTTAATTAAAACAAAAAAGGTCTTTCAACGATTGTTGAAAGACCTTTTAACTTGGTGGGCGCTGACGGATTCGAACCGCCGACCCTCTGCTTGTAAGGCAGATGCTCTAAACCAGCTGAGCTAAGCGCCCTTATGATAAGTAAGGATTTCTTTTTCTATTATTCACGAAACTAAGTTCCGTGGGCGCTGACGGATTCGAACCGCCGACCCTCTGCTTGTAAGGCAGATGCTCTAAACCAGCTGAGCTAAGCGCCCTTACTTTTCGTAAGCGGTTGCAAAGGTACTACAAATATTTGATTCCACCAAACTTTTTCCGACTTTTTTTTCATTTTCGTTGAAAAAACATGAAAAAAGGCATTTTCCACGGGGGAAAATGCCCTTTATATAGGCTCTTTTGGCTATTTTAGCCAAAACTTACTATTCTACTGAATCTGCAGGAACATCTCCAGAATCTGCAGGAGCTACGTCGGTAGCATGCTCTGTCTCCTTCTCTCCAGCCTGCTTTTTCTCCAAAAGTCCTCTCAAACGCTCGTTTTCTGCATTGGCATCTTCCAAAGCTGCATTCAAGGCATCCAGTTCCGACTGGTGAAGCGTATCAACAATATCCATATCCGGAGCCTTTCTCCAACGGGAAGAGCCCAGATTGTAGGTAACACCTAGTTCGAAATAGTAATTCTTGCATCGGCGGGTCCAAGACTGGGAAGCACTTCCTGCACAATTATCAATGTTATGATCGAAGGTATTCAGACCAGCCTCAGCGAAAAGCTGCACCTTTTCTGCCACCTTCCATGCCGAATGAAGACCCAGACTGTAATTCATGGCATAGTTGCCGTGAGTCATCGAGCGGCCCACACCGGCACCGGCAAACGCCATCATGTTCCAGACGCGCTCTTCCTTATAACCCTTGAAAAGGTTGGTCAGGTTGAACATCACCTGCTCATTGGCTACCCAATACTTATTGCCATTGCCCTCGTTGGTATCCTCGTTCCAGTCGGCATCCACCTTCTTTCCCCAGAATCCCTGAATCTTGGTACGAAGACCGATACCTGGCGTAAACCATTTACCGAAAGCCAGGGAGATGCCCGGATTGCTGCGGAACTTCTTGAAAGGACTCTTCGACAGATCGTGTCCTCTCTCTTCGGCAGAATACCATGCATTCCAGTCCAAACCAGCCTGCACGAACCAATTACTGAAAAAAGAATTGGTGGCAATACTATATTTTTCTTCAGGAACTACGTCCTGAGCAAAACTTCCCATAGAAACACTAGCCAAAGCCAGCAAAGCAAATATCTTTTTCATACCTATCTATTTTTAACTTTCAGTTTAACTACACCTTATTATATATAGCAATCTTCGATATTACATATAGCATTCCTTGATGATGGAAGCAACTACCCCAGGAGATGCTCTATTTCCTGCTGCTGAAGGATGCAGAGCACCGACTTGCCATCAGGAGTATAGTTCACATTCTCGCAGGCGAAAAGTCCATTGACCAATCCTTCCATCTCCTCATTGCTCAACACCTGTCCGTGCGGTATCGCTGCTTGACGGGCAAGCGAAAGAGCCAGGGCTTGGTTGATTTCATCCATGGCAGAGACTCCTTTCTCCACAGCACTGGATACCATATCCTGCACCAGTCTTACCGGATTCATACCTTCCAGACCGGCAGGTACGGAGTTGACGGCATAGCTGCCACCTCCCAGATCTTCCAATTCAAATCCCATCCCGTTCATTTCCGGCAAGATCTTTTCGAAGATTACCTTCTCCGACATCGGGAACTGAACTACTTCCGGGAAGAGAACCTTCTGGGAATGGAAGGTGCGCTCGGCAAGCTGCTTGAGATACTGTTCGAACAGGATACGCACATGGGCACGATGCTGGTCGATGATCATCAATCCCGATTTCACGGCGGTCATGATATACTTGCCTTTATACTGATAATGGGATGGCGACTTCTCGGCTATAATACTGTTAGCCGTAGTACCTGCAGCAGTAGCCTGTTCGGGCTCATCAAAGAGTTCCATCGTATGCTGCTGTTCATCCTGGTCTTTCAACCCCTCGTAAAGCTGTTCCCAGTTCTGGTCTATCTCCGGTTTGGTACTGGAAGGACCAGGAAAACCGGCTCCTACAGGCTTCGCCATAGTAGTAGAACGAGTCTTGAAAGGATTATATCCCGGATTGACGCTGATCTTCGGAGCCGATGCCGAAGGAATCTCTTCCGGATTGAACATCGGGATTTCCGGCTTATCCTCGGTATCGAAGTCGATGGTAGGTACATCATTAAACATACCGATGCTCTCCTTCACGGCAGCCGAGAGAATCTGCCAAATAGCCTGCTCATTCTCAAACTTGATTTCGGTCTTGGTAGGATGAATGTTCACGTCGATGTCCTTAGGATCCACCTCGAAATAGAGGAAGTAAGGCACCTGCTCTCCTACTGGAATCAGGCGGTCGTAAGCCGCCATCACCGCCTTGTTGAAATAAGGATGCTTCATGTATCTGCCGTTCACAAAGAAGAACTGATGCACTCCTTTCTTACGGGCAGCCTCCGGTTTGCCGGCAAATCCGGAAACCTTGCACATGGTTGTCTCTACATTGACGGGCAAGAGATCATGATTGAACTTCTTGCCAAACACATCCAGGATACGCTGGCGCAGATTGGCAGCACGAAGATTGAACACTTCTGTGCCATTGCTGTGCAGAGTAAACGAAATCTGCGGATTCACCAAGGCAATGCGCTCAAAAGCGGTAAGGATGTTATTGAGCTCGGTAGAATTCGATTTCAGGAATTTACGGCGGGCAGGAACATTGTAGAAGATATTGCTCACAGAAAAGTTGGTTCCCACAGGACAGGCACAAGGTTCCTGACGCTCATACCGGGAACCCGATATGGCTACGAGGGTACCTATCTCGTCAGACTCCTGACGGGTCTTGAGTTCCACCTGTGCCACGGCAGCGATAGAAGCCAAAGCCTCTCCTCGGAATCCCATCGTACGGAGGGCAAAGAGATCGTCTGCCTTACGGATCTTAGAGGTAGAATGGCGCTCAAAGGCAAGGCGGGCATCCGTCTCCGACATTCCCTTGCCATCATCAATGACCTGGATGTTGGTGCGACCCGCATCCACCACGACCACCTGAATATTCCTGGCGCCGGCATCAACAGCATTCTCCACCAGCTCCTTGATGACAGAAGCTGGTCGCTGTATCACTTCTCCTGCTGCTATCTGATTGGCAACAGAATCTGGTAAAAGTTGGATGACATCACTCATCGTCGTTTCTTTTTTATTTACGTTTGTTTTTCTTGGTAACTTTTGGCGCTACCTTTGAGGTTTTCCTGGAAGCTGCACGAACTGCTTTCTTAGGAGCTGTCTTGAATGCACTCTTGGATGCCTCCTTGTCAGTTTTCCCAGAAGCTGTCTCAGCTTCAGCCTTCATCTTGTCCTCCTTGAGAGATTCCTTCTTCAGGGATTGCAAAGGTGCCTCATGGCGCTTGATGGATTTCAACTCCGTGCCACTCGACTTGCCACGCCATACAAAAATATCATTCTTATCCGTTGGTCGGAGGTCCTCAAACCACGCAAAGTTAGGTAACTTATACTTGGCAGGCGGAACCTGGGTAATCGGATACATAGTACTGGTAAACTTATTGGTCCAGATCTTATCCAACTTTCTGGCTGTTCCCAGATACATACGCATGGTATCGGTCTCCAGATAGTTGAGTCCCACCAGGGAACTGTCCTTGTCGTTGGTCATATAATAGACCGTCTGCACATTGCCGATTGCTTCCGTCATCTTCATTTCTCCTTTTTCGAAATAGGATTTCATTTCAGAAGAAGTAATCTGATTATAATGTACGCTGTCTGGCATCTGCTCGATAGAGAGAGCCTGACCGATGACATGGGCAAAGCGGATGGTGGAGTCAGCCATATAAGCTCTGATTTCCTCACCGAGCATCTGCCGGTTGGCATTCCAGATAACAGGATCCTTATACATTGTCATACATGAATCCTTGGAATTGAAAACCAGGGAATCGCAGATAGCCTGCATGTCGTTGCGGAAAGCACGGACATGCGGATAGGCATGCACCTTGCGATATACCGAATCAGTATTGATATTGAAAGTATAGATGCGCATGGTATCTGAGTGCATCCACAACGTATCTTTTTGAGAATAGTCGATGGCTACAGGTCGCTTGGTAGCGAATCCCATTCCCGTCTTCTCATTATAACGAAGATAGTTGCAGGTAAGAGTATTCTTGTTCTTCTTATCCACATACACAACATTGCCATAACCCGTACTCTCGCCATTCTTCACATAGTAGAGACTGTCACCGGTAATCGACTTATCCTTATCCACCAAGGTAGAACGGCCGAAGAGCTTAGCCTTATCGGTCTTGGTATCATAATAACCATCTGCCGTATGCACCACGCTGGAACCGGAAACAATCTTGGAAGGTCCCACCATGTGGGCGGTAGAGGTTGGAACGTCATAATACAAGGTATCGGTGGTAACCACATCCTTACCACTGCGCAACTTCACATTGAAGACGAACTTTGCCTCTCGGGTCTCGGTATGATATTCTCCCCAGTCGGAAACCAGTCGGTCCTTACCGTCGATGAGCGTACCTCCGTCAAAGAAGTTCGCCATGTTATACAGACGGTCAAAATCCAGACTGTCCGTCTTCAGGGTCTGTCTGCGATGGTGCAGCACCACATTTCTGCGGGCATGCATCATCTGCATCATACCATCATATTCAGCCCTCTCGCAGGTAAGCGACAAGGTATCACCCTGACGGTAATGCACATGACCGAAAGCCTTCACAGAGTTGGTACCCTGATAGAAATAGGCACTGTCGCAGGTGAGATGACCTCCCTGGTGCATGAACGAAACCTTGCCCTTTACAATCTGGGCATCAGGGTTTCTGCCAAACATATCGTAGCGCAGCTCATCGGCATGAAGAAGATAGACTCTCTCACCCACCGGGCGCTTCTTGTGTTTCTTCCTAGGTGCCTGCATAGCCTGCACCAGACAAAACCCAAATAGGCATAGAATCAATATGAAAAAGATTCTATGCCCGTTCTTGTTAATATTATGTTGCTTGTTATTGATCATTTAACCCAACCTTGATATTCAAAATTGCAATTCTTGTAGCGATCGTTCATACGAACGTAGGTCTTCTTAATCTTGTCAACCACCCAGTCATGCAACGTTTTTTCTCTTTCCTTGGCAAGGACGACATCCTTCATTACCTGGAAATCTTCAGTAATGGTAGCTCTATGGCCCTCTACCCTACTCACCAACTTGATCAGGGCGCAGGTAGTCTTGCCCTTGCTGTTGACCATGGTAAAAGGTGCAGAAATCTGGCCTACCTTCATGGTATCTACCACACGTGCCACCTCTGTAGGAAGATCCTTCATCTGGAACTTAGAGGTACGGTTGTCTGCCTGGGCTGTATTTGCCATCAATCCCTTGTTGTTGCGGGTATCCTTGTCATCAGACAATGCCTCTACGGCTGCCTCGAAGGTAAACTTCTTGGCACGGATATCATTACCGATGGAATCCAGACGACCGATTGACTTGTCGATAGCCTCCTGTGAAACCTTTGGCTTGAGCAGGATATGACGGCACTTGATTTTGTCACCTCGCTTATCAATCAACTGGATGATGTGATAACCGAACTCAGACTCCACAATCTTGGAAATCTTCTTTGGGTCAGTCAGGTTGAATGCCACATTGGCAAATGCAGGATCCAACATACCACGTCCGATATAATCCATCTCACCACCCATTCGGGCTGAACCCGGGTCTTCACTGTACAAACGAGCCAAAGTAGCGAAAGTAGTCTCACCCTTATTCACACGGTCGGTGAAATCACGCAACTGGTTCTTCACACGGCTGATTTCTTCCATAGGAATACGAGGCTGCATGGTAAGAATCTCTACCTCCACCTCTGTAGGAACGAATGGAATACTGTCTGTAGGCAAGTCATTGAAATACTTACGCACCTGTGCAGGTGATACCTTGATATCCTTCACCAGTTCCTGCTTCATCTTCTGGATGAGCTGGCGGTTCTTGAAATCATCATGCATCTGCTGGCGCATCTGGGTGATGCTCTGCTTGCGGTATTCCTCCAGCTTCTCACGGGATCCAATCATGGAAACCCAGTAGTTGATCTGGTCGTCGATGCCCTGCATGACTTCCGACTCAGACACTTCGATACTGTCGATGGCAGCCTGGTGCAGGAAAAGTTTCTGCACGGCAATCTGCTCAGGAATAGAACAGTCTGGATCGCCGACGAACTTGATGCCATCAGCCTCCGACTGCAAGCGGGTAACCTCGACGTCAGACTTGAGAATAGCCTCATCTCCAACTACCCAGATCACCTCGTCAACAATACTTCCCGGGTCGATTGACTGCGAGTCGTTCACCGCTTCCAACTTTGCCGAATCACTGTCGGCAACCGAAGCATGGCGACTCATGCCCATACGTGAGGCGCTTGCGCTCATGCCCATGATGAGGAGCAATGCGATAAACGCCAGACTCATTTTATATCCAGTCTTCATAGATCTGTATTCTGCTTGAATTTTATATTTAATGTTTGTTTACCGTGGCTAATACCTCAGGGTACACCACAAACTGATATTTCTTTCTTAATGTTGCCACCCATTCCTTCTCCAGCTGGTCCTGATAGTCGGCTATCACCCAGGCTTTCACATCCGTGTATTCCTTAGGTCCCTTCTTGAGAATTTTTCCGAATGTAGCATCGTAAGGATATCCTTTAACCCTCTCTACCTTGGCGCTTGTCTTGAACACCAGTGAATCCACTACAGGATGATCTCCCTTCTTGAAGATTCCTTCCTCCACCTGGACACGCACCACCGAATCGGCATTAAACTTCCTTCGAAGCAACTCTGCCCATTGGCTGAAAGGCTTACCCTTTACGCATTTCTTGACCGCTGCCACGTCGGCAGCATCCTTTGTATGGTAAGCAATACCCTTGAAGCGGGGATGCTCCCATCTGTATTTTTTCTTGTTTTTGGCAAAATAAGCAGCTTGTGCCTGTTCATCATTCGCCGCTTTCTCCCATACCATCCGGTTGCTGATTTCATAGAGCAGCAATCCGTCGTGATACTCCTGCATGAGATATTTCAGATTCTTGTCGTGAGCCGACAATTCTGAAGCTTTCTGATCCAAGACGGTTTCACGGTCACTTCCCGCAGGCAACGTCCTGGCAATGGAATCCAACTTTTCGTTGATGATTCTTTCTCTGATTCCCTTGGCATCGATGAAACGAAGGATATCGTTCTTCACCGAATCATAAGGATAGAAGTCCTGCTTTCCCATCAGCTTGATGATGTGATAGCCAAACTCCGAGAGGATTGGCTTGCTGATTTCTCCCACCTTGAGTGAGAACGCAGCATCCTCAAAAGTCTTCACCGTCTGCCCTCTTGATATCCAGGAGATGTCTCCGCCCTTGACGGCAGACCCCTGATCATCAGAATACTTTCTGGCATATCCGGCGAAATCGCCCCCTTTGCATAGAGCCTGATAGATAGATTGAGCCTTCTGTCGCGCCGTTTCCTGGTCTGCAGCAGAGGCTTTCTGTCCCAAACGGATCAATATGTGGGCAGGATGAACCATTCCGCCCGACTTACTGACACGTTGTTTCGCTTCTTCGTAAATTTTCTGCGCTTCCGCCTCCACGTCTCCCGAACTGATCATCGCCGGACGCACCTGCTGGTCACGATACTGCAGAAACTCCTGTTTGAAAGAAGCCGTAGTATCGATATGGGCATCCAATGCCGCCAAAACCTTAAGTTTGTAATTAACAAATAGGTCAACATACTCATTGACTGTCTTCTTGTCAATCACGCCCTCGGAATTGTTTTTGTTATAAGAATATTCAAATTCCGAACGACTGACAGGCTGACCATTGATAGTCATGATAGTAGGGTCGTCGTTTTGAGCAAAAGCTATGCTCCCCGAAAGGAGCATAGCTGCAAAAAGCGCATAAAATCTCATATTACTTTTCAAATAATTATTCTGGGCGGCTGTAATTAGGAGCCTCACTGGTGATAGTGATATCATGTGGATGGCTCTCCAATACACCGGCATTTGTAATGCGGGCAAACTTAGCGTTGTGCAAGTTCTCGATAGTAGCAGCACCACAGTAACCCATACCAGAACGCAAACCACCAATCAACTGGTAGATAACCTCCTGTACAGTTCCCTTGTAAGGAACACGACCTGCGATACCCTCTGGTACAAGCTTCTTGGCATCCTTGGTATCACCCTGGAAGTAACGGTCCTTAGAACCATTCTTCTGCTCCATAGCCTCGAGAGAACCCATACCGCGGTAGCTCTTGAACTTACGGCCGTTGAAGATGATAGTATCGCCAGGACTCTCCTCAGTACCAGCTACCAATGAACCGATCATTACGCAGCTACCACCAGCAGCCAGAGCCTTCACTACGTCACCAGAATAGCGCAAACCGCCATCGGCAATCAAAGGAACGCCTGTACCCTTCAAGGCAGAATATACATCATAAACAGCACTCAACTGAGGCACACCTACACCGGCAACGACACGGGTAGTACAGATAGAACCAGGACCGATACCTACCTTTACGCCATCAGCGCCATTCTCTACCAAATACTTGGCAGCCTCGCCAGTAGCAACATTACCTACTACTACATCTACCTGTGGGAAGGCAGCCTTAACCTGCTTGAGCTTCTCGACAACACCCTTAGAGTGACCATGAGCAGTATCAATAACGATGGCATCAGCACCAGCCTCAACCAAAGCCTTGGCACGGTCCAAGGTATCAACAGTAACACCTACACCGGCAGCCACGCGAAGGCGACCCTTGGCATCCTTGCAAGCCATTGGCTTGTCCTTTGCCTTGGTGATGTCCTTGTAAGTAATCAAACCTACCAAATGATTCTCATTGTCAACTACAGGGAGCTTCTCAATCTTGTTCTCCTGTAAGATGGCAGCTGCGGCAACCAAGTCGGTCTGGATGTGAGTGGTAACCAGGTTCTCGCTGGTCATTACCTCATCAATCTTCTTGTCCATGTGACGCTCGAAACGAAGGTCACGGTTGGTCACGATACCAACGAGATGATTCTCGTCATCCACCACTGGAATACCACCGATATGATAGTCGTGCATCATATCCAGCGCATCCTTCACTGTACTGCCACGACGGATGGTGACAGGGTCATAAATCATACCATTCTCAGCACGCTTCACGATAGCCACCTGACGAGCTTGCTCCTCGATGGTCATGTTCTTGTGGATGACACCAATACCACCTTCGCGGGCGATAGCAATCGCCATTGAAGCCTCGGTAACGGTGTCCATCGCTGCTGTAACGAATGGAACGTTCAACTCGATATTACGAGAGAACTTGGTTTTCAACTCTACCTGTTTTGGTAGTACCTCTGAATACGCAGGGATCAGAAGGACGTCGTCGTAAGTGAGACCGTCCATTACAATTTTATCTGCAACAAATGATGACATATTGTAACCTTTAAAAATTTATTGCGTGCAAATTTAGCAATAATTTCTCAGATAGAGTTCGCTTTTTACGAAAATCTTACCTTATTAATGCTATTTAACGTGATTAGTTGGCTTGTTCGGACAAAAACTTGATTCTAATCAGTCGAATGTCCTCTTCTGTGTAGTCTTCATCCAACTCATCGAGTGCCGCATCCAAGTCGTCTGTTTCGCTCTCCATGAAGTAGTCATAGATGTCGTCGATCTTGTCGTCATCCATCCTGTCTTCGATGAAATAATCGATATTCAACTTGGTTCCGCTATACACGATTGCTTCAATTTCGTCCAAGAGATCAGCGAACTCCAAACCTTTGGCGCTGGCAAGATCTTCGAGGTCGATCTGTCGGTCGATGCTCTGGATGATATTCACCTTGAGCAATGACTTCTTGGCAACGGTTTTCACGCGCAACTCCTCTGGTCGCTCGATTTCATTTTCTACACAATAGTTCTGGATCAGCTTACAGAATTCCTTGCCATAACGCTTTGCCTTACCGGCTCCCACGCCCTGGATGTTCTGCAACTCCTGCAAGTCGTGCGGATACATGGTAGCCATCTGCTCCAGAGATACATCCTGGAAGATGACGTATGGTGGCAACTTGCGCTTTTTCGCCACACTCTTGCGCAGGTCTTTCAACATAGCAAAGAGAGTTGGATCCAGTGCTTCTCCGTTGTTACTGCCTTCGTGAGCACTCTCTACATAATCGTCCTTAAACTCCTTGTCGGCAACGATCATGAAAGAGGTTGGATTCTTCAGATAACGCTTGCCGGCGGCAGTCAACTTCAAGAGTCCGTAGTTCTCTACATCCTTCTTGAGATAACCGGCTATCAATGCCTGACGGATTACCGGATTCCATACCTTGGCATCCATATCCTCACCGGCGCCAAACTCTTCCAGGTTGTCGTGCTTGTGGGAAACGATGTCGTCGGTGGCACGGCCTTTCACGAAATCGATGATATACTCCTGACGGAAGTTTTCCTTCACGGCAGCCACAGCCTCCAAAACCACTACCAGGGCATCCTTAGCCTCAAACTTCACGGAAGGATGCAGACAGTTGTCGCAATTGTGGCAGTTTTCCACATCATATTCTTCTCCGAAATAATGGAGCAGCATCTTGCGGCGGCAGACAGATGATTCAGCGTATGCGGCAGTCTCCTGCAGGAGCTGTCGGCCGATATCCTGTTCAGCCACAGGCTTGTTCTCCATGAATTTCTCCAGTTTTCTCAAATCCTTGCGTGCATAGAAAGCGATGCAGATACCTTCTCCTCCATCGCGTCCGGCACGACCGGTCTCCTGATAGTAACCTTCCAGACTCTTTGGAATATCATAGTGGATGACAAATCTTACATCCGGCTTGTCAATACCCATACCGAAGGCGATAGTCGCCACGATGACATCGATACGCTCCATCAGGAAGTCGTCCTGAGTCTGCGAACGGGTTGCAGAATCCAGACCTGCATGATAAGGAGCAGCCTTGATATCGTTTGCCTTGAGTACTTCAGCCAGTTCTTCCACTTTCTTTCTGGACAGACAATAGATGATGCCACTCTTACCTGGATGCTGACGGATAAACATGATAATCTGGCGATCGATGTCGTTGGTTTTCTGGCGCACCTCGTAGAAGAGATTCGCACGGTTGAAGGAACTCTTGAATTCCCTGGCATCCACGATGCCGAGGTTTTTCTTGATGTCTGTACGCACCTTGTCGGTAGCCGTTGCCGTAAGGGCAATGACCGGTGCCTTGCCTATTTCGTTGATGATAGGGCGTATGCGTCGGTACTCTGGGCGGAAATCATGTCCCCACTCAGAGATACAGTGTGCCTCATCCACGGCATAGAAAGAGATTTTGATGGTCTTCAAGAACTCTACATTATCTTCCTTGGTCAGAGATTCCGGTGCCACATAGAGGAGCTTGGTCTTGCCACTCAATATGTCGCCCTTCACCTTCTCAATGGCCGATTTGTTCAGAGATGAATTCAGATAGTGAGCCACGCCATCGTCTTCGCTCAGTCCATTGATCACATCCACCTGATTCTTCATCAGGGCAATCAGTGGTGAGATAACAATAGCTGTTCCATCCATGATCAAGGATGGAAGCTGATAACACAAGCTCTTGCCACCACCAGTAGGCATCAACACAAACGTATCGTTGCCTTCCATCAGGTTCCTGATGATAGATTCCTGCTCGCCTTTAAACGAATCGAAACCGAAATAATGTTTCAACTGTTCTGTAAGATTTACCTGTTCCGTCATATCCAACTTTAATTTTATATGTCTTTATATGGTATATAGAAATCAGCCGGGATTCTCTCCCAACTGATTTGATGATATTTACAAAGAAGATGCTTGCCGGAATCCTCCTTACGCAGACTCCAGCTGTCCAAGATGAGCCTTGTCGAGCTGTCCCTTGGCATAATCCAATGTCACTTCAAACGTCTTGATCTTCTTGGATGGTACCTCAAACATCGCATCGGTCATCACTGCCTCTACGATAGAACGAAGTCCACGGGCTCCCAACTTATACTCCACGGCCTTATCTACCATGAAGTCGAGTGCTTCCTCTGTAAAGCTGAGCTTGATGCCATCCATCTCGAAGAGCTTCATATACTGCTTCACGATAGAGTTCTTTGGCTCTACCAGGATCTTGCGCAGCGCATCTCTATCCAAAGGATTGAGATAGGTGAGCACAGGCAGACGGCCGATGATTTCAGGAATCAGACCGAATGACTTCAAATCCTGTGGCAGGATGTACTTCATCAGATCCTTCTTATCTACCTTGGCAACATTCTGTACTGAGTTGTAGCCTACCACGTGGGTGTTCAGGCGCTGGGCAATCTTGCGCTCGATACCGTCGAAGGCACCACCGCAGATAAAGAGGATATTCTTGGTATCCACATGGATGTAATCCTGATCAGGATGCTTGCGTCCACCCTTTGGCGGTACGTTCACCATAGTTCCCTCCAGGAGTTTCAAAAGTCCCTGCTGTACACCCTCTCCACTTACGTCGCGGGTGATAGATGGGTTGTCGCTCTTGCGGGCAATCTTGTCAATCTCGTCGATAAAGACGATACCACGCTGGGCAGCCTCCACATTATAGTCGGCTACCTGGAGCAGACGGGAGAGGATACTCTCCACATCCTCACCTACATAACCAGCCTCGGTAAATACCGTAGCATCCACGATAGTGAAAGGTACATCGAGCAACTTGGCAATGGTACGTGCCAGCAATGTCTTACCGGTACCGGTACTACCCACCATGATGATGTTGCTCTTTTCGATTTCCACGCCTTCCTTATCCTCAGGCTGTTGCAGACGCTTATAGTGATTATAGACAGCAACGGCAAGATGACGCTTGGCTTGTTCCTGTCCGATGATATATTCATCGAGATATTCCTTGATTTCCATAGGCTTTGGCACCTGCTTCAAGGCAAACTTCGCGTCATCGCCCTTTGGATTCAATACGCCAGTCTGCTGCACAATCTCAAATGCCTGCTTGGCGCACTCCTCACAGATAAAGCCATTGATACCCGTGATCAACAACTTCACTTCATTCTCGCTTCTTCCACAGAAGCTACATGCTTTCTTTGGCATAATGTCTTTTCCTTTTTCTTCTTTATACCTTATTATATATATACCTTAATAATATATATACCTTAATAATATATATACCTTATATTATATATAGCAATCTTGATATACCGTCCCGTTACTTACGTACCAGGATATTATCAATCATACCATACTCCTTTGCTTCCTCGGCAGTCATCCAGTAGTTACGGTCGCTATCAGCATAAACCTTGTCGTATGGAGTATGAGAATGCTCAGAGATGATGGTATAGAGTTCCTTCTTCATCTTCAGGATCTCACGAGCCTCAATCTCGATATCAGAAGCCTGACCCTGAACACCACCCAATGGCTGGTGAATCATCACACGGCTATGTGGCAAGGCAGAACGCTTGCCTTCCTGACCTGAAACGAGCAATACGGCAGCCATGGAAGCAGCCATACCTGTACAGATGGTAGCTACATCACTGGTAATAAACTGCATAGTATCATAGATACCCAGACCGGCAGTAACGCTACCGCCAGGACTGTTCAGATAGATGGAAATATCCTTGCCGCTATCTACAGAGTCGAGATAGAGCAGCTGTGCCTGCAGGGTGTTGGCAGTATAATCATCAATTTCTGTACCCAGGAAGATGATACGGTCCATCATCAAGCGAGAGAACACGTCCATCTGGGTAACGTTCAACTGACGCTCCTCCAAGATATAAGGGTTCAAATACTTAGCCTGCGACTTCATCACGTCGTCAAGCACCATCCCATTCATACCAAGATGCTTGGTAGCATATTTTCTAAAATCGTTCATATCTATATTACTTTTTTCTTCAAAATAAGGAACAAAAAACGAGGTTATCGACCTCATTATCTCATTCGGTGGAACAAAGATAATAAAAAAAGTCGATAACCTCGTAATTATTTGAAGTTTTTTTTCAAAAAAGTGTTATTCCTGCATCATCTTGTTGAAATCCTCTACAGAAATCTCCTTTTCGTTGAGCTTAACAGCACCCTTGAGGGCTGCAGCCAACTTACGGTCGATAGAGCGATCTACCAATGCGTCAACAGAGTCACCCTTCTTGAGAATCTCGTTAGCATAGTTCTCGATATACTCCTCAGGGATGTTTGTCATACCATACTGAGCGAACTGAGCACGAGCTGCCTCCTTAGCGGTCTCCTTGATATCCTCGTCGTTCACCTTGATATCCTGAGCCTTGATGAGCTGCTCCTTGATGAGGTGCCATGTCAACTCCTTGATGCTCTGCTCGTAGTTCTTCTCTACGAACTCCTCACCCTTATCCTTGTTGTTAGCCAACATGATGCGCTTCAAGAGTGCATCTGGGAATGCCAACTCGCCAACCTTCTTCTCGCAGTGCTCGCGAACGTCGAGGATGAACTTGTAGTCAGAGTCGTTAACCAACTGCTCCTGCAAGCCCTCAGCGATCTTAGCACGGAAAGCAGCCTCGTCCTTCACGTCAGTATCCTCACCGAATACCTGCTTGAAGAGCTCCTCGTTAACCTCGTGCTTCTTGAAGCGCTGGATCTCTGTGATCTGGAAGCTGAACTCAGACTCCAGGTCAGCAACAGCCTCACGCTCGATCTTCAAGAGAGAAGAAACCTCAGTATCGTTCTCTGGGTAAGCCTTCTTAGGGTTGAAAGTGATTACATCACCCACCTTAGCGTCATTGAAGAGATTCTTCTGCTCCTCTACCTTGATGTAGCTAGGCATCAGGATAGCACCCTCAACAGTGATACCACCTTCCTTGGTGTTACCGTTCTCGTCGAGCTCACGGATATCACCCTTCAAAAGGTCGTTCTCCTCATACTTCTCGCCCTTCTCGTAGCTGCCTGCACGCTGAGCGTACATCTCTACCTGCTGGTCGAGGATCTTATCGTCAACCTTGATGTTATAGTAATCAACCTTGTCGCGACCGTTGAGAGTAACCTTGAACTCAGGTGCAACAGCGATGTCGAACATGAATGTGAAGGTTGTGTCCTTCTCCAGGTCAGCTGGCTCCTGCTTCTCTGATGGGAGAGGCTCGCCGAGCATCTGGATATTGTTGTCCTGTACATACTTGTAAATCTCCTGGCCAACGAGCTTGTTGATGGCCTCCATCTTTACAGATGCACCGAACTGGCGCTTAATCATACCCATAGGAGCCTGACCAGGACGGAAACCTGGAACATTAGCCTTCTTACGGTAATCTTTCAATGTCTTCTCGACTTCGTTCTTATAGTCTGCCTCCTCTACAACGAGAGTCATAAGACCATTAATCTTGTCAGGATTTTCAAATGAAACTTTCATCTTGATTTTTTATTTTTATTATTATTAATTATTATCTTATTCAATTGGTCCAGGCTCTCCCTGACGATCCAGGATAAGCCTTTTACACAATCGGCTTGCAAAATTACGCATTTTTAGCCGATATACCTAATATATAAGAGAAAAATTTGTTTTTTTAACCTAATTACTCCTTATCTCTTGCTTTTTTCTGCTCATCAAGCAGCTGGAAGTCCTTCTTTCTAAGCACAAAGCTGGTTGTAAGGTACTTCTCCTTCACTGTCTTGTTTTCTGCCAGCTCCTCCGGAGTACCCTGGAAGAGGATACGGCCTTCGAAGAGCAGATAGGCTCTGTCGGTGATGGTAAGTGTCTCATCCACATTGTGGTCGGTGATGAGGATTCCGATGTTGCGGTACTTCAGTTTCCATACGATATGCTGGATTTCCTCTACCTGGATAGGATCGACTCCGGCAAATGGCTCATCGAGCATGATGAACTTAGGATCGTTGGCAAGGCAACGGGCGATTTCCACTCTTCGGCGCTCACCTCCGGAAAGCTGGTCGCCCAGGTTCTTGCGAACCTTCTGCAGGTCGAAGTCCTTGATCAGGCTCTCCAGTTTCTCAAGCTGATAGGCTCTTGGCTTGCCGGTCATCTCCAGCACCGACATGATATTGTCTTCCACACTCATCTTGCGGAATACGCTCGCCTCCTGTGGCAGATAGCCGATGCCGGCACGGGCACGCTTATACACAGGAAACTTGGTAATTTCCTGATCACCCAAATATACATGTCCCTCATTAGGTACCACCAGTCCGGTGGTCATATAGAATGAAGTAGTCTTACCCGCACCATTAGGTCCGAGCAAGCCTACAATCTCACCTTGCTTTACATTGATCGTTACACCATTGGCAACGGTTCGCTTGCCATAGCGCTTTACCAGTCCTTCTGTTCGCAGCACTAATCTGCCGTCAGAAGACTGCTGCTCTGAATTCATTATTTCGTCCATAATTAGCTAATTTGACTGCAAAAATAATAAAAAATGGGGAAATATCACCTTAAAAAACTAAAACTATTCATAATATTGCAGTTTTTTAGAGGATTTTGCTTAATTTTGCAGCAAAATTCATAGAATATTGACATGATAATAGAAAAATGGCTTACCACCTTCGGTAAATATCTGATATTGATGGGTCGCTCTTTCTCGCGACCTGAACGTATGCGCATGTTCCTCAAGCAATACATCAAGGAAATGTCGCAGCTGGGAGTCGATTCCATCGGCATCGTACTCCTCATCTCATTCTTCATCGGTGCAGTCATCTGTATCCAGATGAAACTGAACATCCAGAGTCCATGGATGCCTCGATGGGTTTCGGGTTATACCACCCGAGAAATCATGCTGCTGGAGTTCTCTTCCAGTATCATGTGTCTCATCCTTGCCGGAAAGGTGGGTTCCAACATCGCTTCCGAGCTGGGTACCATGCGAGTAACCCAGCAGATCGACGCACTCGACATCATGGGTGTCAACTCTGCATGCTATCTGGTGCTGCCAAAGATTCTCGGTCTGGTTACCATCATGCCTTTCCTCGTCATCTTCTCATCACTGATGGGCATCATCGGTGCATACGGTACGGCATTCATCGGACATATTCTCCCGCCGGATGACCTTACCCTGGGACTCCAGCATTCCTTCAACCAGTGGTTTGTGTGGATGAGTATCATCAAGAGTCTCTTCTTCGCATTCATCATCTCCAGTGTTTCCTCCTACTTTGGATACACCGTGGAAGGTGGTTCGGTAGAGGTAGGTAAAGCTTCCACCGATGCCGTGGTTTGCTCCAGCGTTCTCATCCTCTTCTCGGATGTGTTCCTTACTCAATTACTCTCTTAAAGACTCTGGCTATGATAGAAGTTCAAAATCTTACAAAAGCATTCGGCGACAAGACCGTACTCGATAATATCAGTGTGAAATTTGAAACGGGAAAGACCAACCTCATCATCGGACAGAGTGGTTCGGGAAAGACCGTGTTGATGAAGAACCTCGTCGGACTCCTCGAACCTACCAGCGGAAAAGTACTCTACGACGGCCGCGACTTCGTACAGATGAGCAAGAAGGAGAAGGTGATGATGCGACGCGAGATGGGTATGATCTTCCAGAGCGCAGCCCTCTTCGACTCGCTCAATGTGCTGGAGAACGTGATGTTCCCCCTCGATATGTTCTCGAATATGAATTACAGGGAACGTGTGAAGAGAGCACAGGAATGTCTCGACCGTGTCAACCTGATAGACGCCCAGCAGAAATACCCTGGCGAAATCTCGGGTGGTATGCAGAAACGCGTTGCCATCGCCCGCGCCATCGTGATGAATCCGAAATACCTCTTCTGCGATGAACCGAACTCGGGTCTCGACCCAAAGACTTCGCTCGTCATCGACGAACTCCTCTCGGGCATCACCAAGGATTACAATATGACAACCATCATCAATACCCACGATATGAACTCTGTAATGGGTATCGGTGAGAACATCTGCTTCATCTGCAAGGGGCACAAGGAATGGCAGGGCAACAAGGACCAGGTAATGTCTTCTACCAACGAGCAGCTCAACGACCTCGTCTTCGCTTCCGACCTCTTCAGAAAGGTGAAGGAAGTGGAAATGAAAGGGAAGAAATAAAACAGAGAAACAGAAAGTTTCAAATCCGATTTCAATAAAAAAAGCTATCTGCCAGCAAGCAGATAGCTTTTTTTATTGAAATCGGATACTTATCTCATTTTCCATTCACCTTTCACCTCTACCATCGGAACCACGATCTGTTCCTTGGTACTGTCTCCATAAGCCACCTGCAGGAAGACATCTGCCACATGGCGGGCGGTATCAGCCTTGGCATTCAGCACATCAATCTTCTTCATGCCTGCATGCTCTTTCTGCTGCTGCTCCACATACATTTCCGCATTGAGCACCAGCTGCTCGTGATATCCTTTCGGAATACGGTAAGGTTGGTTGAAACCAGCCACATACTCCTCATACTTTCCTTCCAGGAGCAGGTCGTAATATCCCTTGGCTGCGATACCTGCCAAATAGCCAGGGTCAGGACTCTCCTCCTTGCAGGAAGAAAGTCCCAACCCCATGCTGAATATCATAAAAAACAAAAGTTTCTTCATTTTATAGATGCTTTTGCCCTTTCAGGGCGTCCTATCCTTTACGCTTCAATTACTTCTGACGGATGAAGACATTGATTGGACAACCATGCAATGACCAGTTCTCACGGATCTTGTTCTCCAGGAAGCGGCGATAGTTCTCCTTTACATACTGTGGCAGGTTGGCATAGAACACAAACGATGGAATCGTAGTGTTAGGCAACTGTGTACAGTACTTGATCTTGATATACTTACCCTTCACGCTCTGTGGTGGATAAGCCTCGATGATAGGCAACATCACCTCATTAAGCTTGGAAGTACCGATATGAGCCTTGCGGTTCTGGTAAACCTCCTTGGCAGTCTCCAGTACACGGAAGATACGCTGCTTGGTCAATGCAGAAGCAAAGATGATAGGGAAATCCACGAATGGAGCCATTCGGTTGCGGATGGCATTCTCGAAGGTATCGATCACCTTCTGGTTCTTCTCCTCTACCAGGTCCCACTTGTTAACTACCACCACCAGACTCTTGTTGTTCTTCTGGATCAGCTGGAAGATGTTCATATCCTGGGTCTCGATACCACGGGTGGCATCCAGCATCAGGATGCAGACATCACTGTTCTCGATGGCACGGATGGAGCGCATCACGGAATAGAATTCCAGGTCCTCGCTCACCTTGTTCTTTCTGCGGATACCGGCAGTATCTACCAGGTAGAAGTCGAAGCCGAACTTATCGTAACGGGTATAGATACTGTCACGGGTAGTACCGGCAATCTCTGTAACGATGTTTCTATCCTCACCGATGAAGGCATTGATGATACTGCTCTTGCCTGCGTTAGGACGACCTACCACAGCGAAACGAGGAATATCCTCCTCGATATCTTCCTCAGGATTATCCTGAAGCTTGTCCAATATGATGTCGAGCAAGTCACCCGTACCACCACCTGTTGCAGCACTGATACACTGAGGATCACCCAAGCCCAGCTTGTAGAACTCGGCAGCCTCATAATACTCAGCACTGTTATCCACCTTGTTGGCAACAAGGATTACAGGCAGCTTGGCACGACGCAAGATGAGAGCTACATCCTCATCCCAGTCGGTCAAACCGGTGTTTACATCTACCAGGAAGAGCACCAGGTCGGCCTCTTCTGTAGCTACCAACACCTGCTTGCGGATAGCATCCTCGAAAATGTCATCTGATTTAACGACCCAACCACCGGTATCAACCACAGAGAATTCTCTGCCGTTCCAGCTGCACTTACCATACTGACGGTCGCGGGTAGTACCAGCCGTATCACTAACGATAGCGCGACGAGATTGAGTCAAACGATTGAATAAAGTAGATTTACCCACGTTAGGGCGACCTACGATTGCTACTAAATTTGCCATAAATAGTCATTCGCCTCCTTCCTTTCAGGAGGTATCATGGATGTGGTCTCTGCATCCAAGTTAATAATTTGCCGAAGCTGACCTTGCTCCGGCCCTCGCACCTCTGGCGAGAGTCACTCCCTCGATTACATTCAGGGAGATGAAGTTATTATTCCGGATTATATCCGAAGGCATCGAGTTCTCGCTGAGAACTGCGCCAATCCTTATCGACCTTAACGAAAGTCTCCAGGAATATCTTCTTGCCGAAGAATTTCTCCAATGCCTTTCTACTCTCGGTATTCACTTTCTTCAGGGCCACGCCCTGATGACCGATGATGATTCCCTTCTGAGAGTCACGCTCTACGTAGATCACGGCATTGATGTGGATGCGGGTATCATCCTCCTTGAACCGCTCCACTCTCACCTCTACAGCATAAGGAATCTCCTTGTCGTAGTAGAGGAGAATCTTCTCACGGATAATCTCCGATACGAAGAAACGGGCTGGCTTGTCGGTCAACTGGTCCTTGTCAAAGAACGCAGGCGACTCAGGCAACAGCTCCTTGATACGCTTCAAGAGCATATCCACGCCAAACTTGTTTTTCGCAGAAATAGGAAGAATCTCGGCATTCGGCAACAGAGAGTGCCATTTTTCCACGATATCTCCCAACTTCTTCGGGTCGCTCTGGTCAATCTTGTTGATGAGCAGGAGCACCGGAATCTTCATCTTCTTCACCTTCTCCAGGAATTCGATGTTCTTCTCAGGATTCTCTATCACATCAGTAACATAAAGCAGCACATCGGCATCAGCCAATGCACTCTCCGAGAAGGCAAGCATCATCTCCTGCATCTTGTAGTTTGGCTTCAAGACGCCAGGGGTATCCGAAAACACGATTTGCATATCATCGGTATTCACGATACCCATGATACGATGACGAGTGGTCTGCGCCTTGAAGGTAGCGATGCTGATACGCTCGCCCACCAGTTGATTCATCAGCGTACTCTTACCCACATTAGGGTTACCCACGATATTTACAAAACCAGCTTTATGCATACGATAAAAATTGATTTTAAGCTAAAGAAACGCATCCTTGCTTATTCATTATATTATAGATGAAGTAAGAAAGATGCGTTTCCTTATATAGATAATTATTCTATCCTATTTTTGATATGTCTTACTTGCCGCAAGCAGCACCATCGTATGCCCACTTATAGAAAGAGGCACCATGTACGAAACCTGCACCGAAGGCTGTGAAGATGATGTTGTCACCCTTCTTCAACTGGCTTTCAGCATCCCAGAGTGCCAATGGAATTGTAGCAGCACTGGTATTTCCGTAACGCTCGATGTTTACTACCACCTTGTCAAGTGGAATTCCTGCACGCTTGGTCACTGCCTCGATGATTCGGAGGTTCGCCTCGTGAGGAATCACCCAGTTCACATCATCAGCCTTCAGATTGTTCATCTCCAGGATCTTCATCACGTCGTTGCTCATATCGGTTACTGCGTAACGGAATACGGTACGACCTTCCTGATAAAGATAATGCAGACGATGATCTACGGTGAAGTGTGAAGGAGGGCAAACAGAACCACCAGCCTTCATGTGGAGGAAAGGCAAGCCATGTCCATCGGTACGAAGGTATGAGTTCTGAACACCTACATTCTCTTCTTCTGTAGCCTCTACAAGAACTGCGCCGGCACCGTCGCCGAAGAGCACACAGGTAGCACGGTCGGTATAGTCAACCAGTGAAGACATCTTGTCTGCACCGATGACGATAATCTTCTTGTATCTTCCACTCTGGATCATGCTTGCCGCAACATCGAGAGTGTAGAGGAATCCACAGCAAGCTGCAGAGAAGTCGAATGCGAAAGCGTTCTTCAATCCGAGCTTACCGAGGACGATAGATGCTGTAGAAGGGAACTTGTAGTCAGGTGTTGTGGTTGTCACAATCAAAGCATCGATTGTGTCTGGATCCACGCCAGTCTTCTGAATCAACTGCTTAGCAGCTTTACGCGCCAAGTAGCTGGTTCCGAGACCTTCCTCTGTAAGGATGTGGCGCTCTTTGATACCCACACGGGTGGTAATCCACTCGTCTGTAGTATCAACCATGCGAGACAACTCCTCGTTGTTGAGGATATAGTCAGGCACATAACCACCCACACCTGTAATTACAGCATTGATTTTACCCATTATTCAGCTGCTTCCTTAACGATAGCTACCTTGCCTCTGTAGTATCCGCAAGTTGGGCAAACAGTGTGGTAAACATAATATGCACCACAGTTAGGGCAAACTGCCAATGTAGGAGCTACTGCCTTATCATGAGTTCTTCTCTTAAGTGTACGTGTCTTTGACTGTCTTCTTTTAGGATGTGCCATAATTTTTTAAATGTTTTAATTTTTGAATTTTACTTTTTTAATTTTAAAAGAGCTGCCCATCGTGGATCTACAGATTCTTCGTCTTCCTCACCGCTTCGGGCGGCAGAATGCTGTTGGAGCATTTCAATCATAGCAGGATTGCATTTTCCAGGTGCATGCACGTGCTTGATGGGAATGTTAAGATCTATAAATTCATAGATGAACCACGAGATATCGAGCATTCCTTCGTTCTCGGCCACAATCACGAGGTCATCTTCTTCTGAGTAGTCGTCTCCGAACTTGACCATGAGTCTGTCATCGGTCTCAATGGACTGGTCCATATCATCCAGACAGATGTCACATGGTATGTGTACCACTCCCTCTGTGTGAAAATTGAGCTCGAAGAAGTCGTCCGTCCTGTTGATGGACAGACTACTCTGCAACTCGCCTCTCTGAATATCAGGAGCGTCTATTGCCTGAAAGTATTCATCATCTAGCTTAAACTCCAAGTTTGTTACCCCTTGAGGCAAAGCTTTCAAATCAATCTTAAAAGACTCTATATTACACATAATTCAATATATACCATATTGGTTTCGGGCTGCAAAGTTACAAATAATTTTTGAGATAAAATAATTTTTTATGTAAAAATCACTAAAATCTCTCATTATTAACCGATTATTCTCGGATAATTTGCCGTTTTCTGGTTTTTTCAGGCTCAGGATTCCATATTGAGTTCGATTCTGAAGGTTGTACCCTTGCCTGGTTCGCTGTTTTTTATCCATATCTTGCCATGATGGTATTCTTCTACGATTCGCTTCGCCAGCGACAGTCCCAGTCCCCAGCCACGCTGCTTCGTCGTAAAACCAGGACGGAATACATACTTCAAATCCTTCTTTCTGATTCCCTTACCTGTATCTTCTACTTCAATGATGACACGATGTGAAGCTTCCATCAAACGGAGGGTAATCCGTCCGCCTCCTGCTCCCATCGCATCAACGGCATTCTTGCAGAGGTTTTCGATTACCCATTCAAAGAGGGAGGCATTCATCCTGACGATGACTTCATGGGAAGGCATTTCCTTCACCAGCTGCACCTTCCGGGAGGTTCGACGGTCCATATATGCTATAACATGATCCAGCACCTCGTTCAGACTGGCTGGTACCGGCTCCGGCAGCGAACCGATCTTGGAGAATCGGTCGGCTATCAACTGGAGCCGCTTGACATCCTGGTTCATCTCAGGAATCAGTTCATCATCGGGATAATTCATACGGAGGATTTCAATCCAGGCCATCAGACTGGAGATAGGGGTACCCAACTGGTGAGCGGTTTCCTTCGACAGTCCCACCCATACCTTATTCTGTTCCGCCTTTTTGGAAATAAGCAAAGCAAAGATAGCGATGACCACAAAGAGCAGCACTACACCTAATTGTATATAGGGATAAACAGAAAGCCTGCGAATCATCACCGATTCATCATAGCAAACCTGCAGATAATCATGGGCAGAGTCATCGAGTTCTATCTTGATATTCTTGCCCTGAGCCAGCAGTCGATGTCCGATAAGAGAAGCCTGACGTAAGGAATCCTGTTCATCCTTGCCCTCAATCTCCACATTTCTGAAGGTTTGAGCCTTATTCTGGTCATCGAGCACGATGACAGGGATACTATGATTTTCATTAATCACCTTGAGCACCAGACTCAAATCGGTATTTTCATCAGCTTTATTGAGAGTGCGCATAGCTTCTGCCCACACCTCCATCCTATTCCGTTCCTCCGTAGCCAGATCCCGCACGAGAAAATGAGACACGAGCAAAGAGGCGACAGCAATCAAAACCGCTGCTATCACCCAGTAAATCTTCACCTGTCGTATCTTATCTGTCCAATTCATGCTGCAAAAATACAAAAAATCTGCGAAATCCAAGACCGAACAGGTCTAAAATCTGTGTCATCCCAGACCGAACAGGTCAAAAAATCTGTGTAAATCTGTGAAATCTGTGGGAAAAAGAAAAAAGCAGCAAAAAAAAATCTGCGTCATCTGCGAAATCTGCGTGACCAAAAAAAAACAATCCGCGAGAGAAAAAGAAAATCCGCGTGAAAACAAAAAAGCCTCAGAAATCTTTCGAAATCTGAGGCTCTTGATAAAAGAAGGCGGCTACCTACTCTCCCGCATTGCATTGCAGTACCATCGGCGCAAGTGAGCTTAACTTCTCTGTTCGGAATGGGAAGAGGTGGGACCTCACCGCAATAACCACCTGATAATGGGTTATGACGTATTTGCACACAAGCAAAACAAGATAATGAACTGAAAATACAGTTGAAACTATGAACTTTC
>ERZ507015.8-NODE-8-length-78830-cov-58.4821_pt1 | contig 78830 bp, 54 predicted proteins | sample MGYA00513165_ERZ507015 | MGnify/ENA metagenome assembly ERZ507015
GTAATCCTACCGGCGAGGGCCAAGTATTTATGAGTATTGATAATACTGATCAGCTCGGAAATACATTGAGTACAATGACAGGTAACTTCGGTGTGTCATTGAATCCAAAGCAGATTGAGACATTCAAGAGCGAAGGTACGTTTGGTGTACCAATGAACGACTTGAGTACTTATCTGACAATGAACGCTTCTAAGCGTCCACAGTATCTCCAGACTAAAGGTATTCCTCTCGACAGTATTAAGGGCGGTATGAGCGAGTTCCAGCAGTGGGTTGACGCAGCTCGTAACGTAAACGAGGACATCAAGATTGCCCTGAAGGCAGATGCTTCTACACCTTACAAGACCGTTAAGAGAGTGATGAACGAACTCCAGGATATGGACGAGAGTCATTACTATATGATTACACAGTTAAAACAACAGGGGGACGAATAAATGGCAAAGAAAGAAAGCAAACAAAAGAAAATGAATGTCCGCGTAGACTTTACGCCTATGGTGGATATGCTCATGCTTCTTATCACGTTCTTCATGCTGTGTACATCTTTGAGCAAACCTCAGACTATGGAGCTGACTATGCCAAGTAATGACGAGAATACTCAAGATGACCAGAAGAACGAGGCGAAAGCTTCTGAGACTATTACCCTCTACGTAGCAGCAGATAACAAGATTTATTATGGTGCTGGTATCCCTAACTACAACGATCCTACATGGATCAAGGAGACAACATGGGGTAGCCAGGGTATCCGTAAGGTCTTGAGAGAGCACGCTACAGAGAATGGTACACGTCCGGTAGAGAGAATTGCGCTCGCTGTTAAGGAGTTGAACATGGATCGTCAGAAGAATCCTAAGCAGTATCCTGATAGCATCTATCAGAAGAAGCTCAGCGATTTGAAGGCTGGTAACTTGAAGGATGGTAAGATCCCTACTCTGACCATCGTCATCAAGCCAACCGACAACGCTTCTTACAAGAATATGGTTGACGCTCTCGACGAAATGCAGATTTCAAACATTGGTACTTACGTCATCGATAAGATTAACGCAGACGATGAGAAGCTTCTCGAGTCTAGACACGTTAAGATGTAAGATGAGTAACAAACAATTTTAAACAAGAAAGAAATGGCAAAAATAGATCTTTACGATCCTAAATGGGTCGAAATGGTTTTCGCCGGAAAGAACAAGGAGTATGGTGCATACCAGCTCCGTAAGGGTACTTCTGGCCGAAACATCAAGGCTCTTCTGATCTTGGTCATTGCTGCAGCTCTCGTGGGTGGATTCTTGGCTTGGAAAGTTATCGAACAGAAACAAGCTGAAGAACAGCAGGCATATATGGAAGCTATGGAGTTGGCTAAACTCCAGCAGCAGGCTAAGAAGGAAGAAAAGAAGAAGGAGCCAGTGAAGCCAAAGATTGAACCTAAGAAGGAGATACCAGTGGCTCGCGAGACTCAGAAGTTTACTGCACCTGTCATCAAGAAGGATGAACTCGTAAAAGAGGAAAACCAGGTTAAGCAGATGGATAAACTGGACGAAAAGGTTGCTGTCGGTACTGAAAACAAGGAAGGTGTGAAGGACCGTACAGTGGAAGCAGTGAGAAGTGAGATTGCGGTAGCAGCTCCACCTCCACCACCAGCTCCAAAACCTGAGGTTGCAACTAAGGTCTTCGATGTTGTAGAGGAGATGCCTTCATTCCCTGGTGGACAAGGCGCTTTGATGCAGTATCTGGCTAGCAACATCAAGTATCCTGTCGTAGCACAGGAGAACGGCGTACAGGGTCGTGTTATCGTTTCATTCGTGGTAGAGCGTGATGGTTCTATCTCTGATGTAAAGGTAGCTCGTTCCGTTGACCCTTCACTTGACCGTGAGGCACAGCGCGTCGTTAAGAGCATGCCTAAGTGGAAACCAGGTAAGCAAAACGGTTCTGCTGTACGTGTTAAGTATACTGTACCAGTTGTATTTAGATTGCAGTAATAGAATGAAAAGAACATCTTATATTTTTATAGGTATAGGATTAACAGTACTATCAATGGCTTTCTTCTCGTCTTGCGGCGAGAAGAAAGCCAAAGATGGTAGAACTGATACTCCTACTTCAGGCACAATTGAATTTGTGGCTGACGAGAGTTTGAGTCCTATCATTGACGAAGAAAGAAGTCAGTTTGAGTTCGAGTACCCAAAGGCCAAGCTCAAACCAAAATACACAGATGAAGTCACTGGACTTCAGATGATCAAGGATTTCAAGACAGCACTGCTCTTTACTACCCGTAATCTGAAGGATAGTGAGATTGCATACTTGAAGTCGAAGAGCAATGTGATTCCTTCCGTTTTCCCTATCGGATACGATGGTCTGGCATTCATTGTCAACAAGAACAATACTGATACTTGCATCACAGTGAATGACATCAAGCGTGTCCTTACCGGAAAGGCGACCAAATGGAGTGATATTGTTCCTGGATCAAAGAGAGGTGATATCGAGGTCATCTTCGACAACACCCGCTCTGCAACCACCAACTTCGTAGTAGATTCCGTTCTCCACGGCGAAAAGATGGGTGCGAAGATCATGGCTGCCAAAACAAGTAAGCAGGTCATCGACTTCGTTGACCAGAATCCAGGTTCTATCGGTGTTATCGGATCAAATTGGTTGAACGACCGACGCGATTCCACCAACACTACCTTTAAGAAGAATATTCATGTAATGCAGGTATCCATTAAGGAGAAAGCTACCCCTATGAACAGCTGGAAACCTTACCAGGCATACCTGTTGGATGGAAGATATCCATTCGTAAGAACTATATACGCTATCGTGGTTGACCCTCATAAGGCTTTGCCTTGGAGCTTTGCCAACTACATTTCCAATCCTAAGGGACAGCTTATCCTCTTCAAGACAGGCTTACTTCCTTACAGAGGTGATATTACGATTAAGACAGTTAATGTTAAACGTTAAAAGTTTAGATAGAAAGTAGAATTATGAAAGCAGTTAAATATTTAGTAGCAGGTTTGCTCGTCATGGGTTTGGCGGCTCCTGCAATGGCTCAGGACGTTAACTACAAGGATGCTCTGAAGCCAATAGAAGCAACTTTGAAGGCTGGTAACGTAGATGCCAAGGCTTTTGCCAAGGTTCTCAAGGAGTATCAGAAGGAGTACAAGAAGGATCCTAAGGCACTCGTTGCTTTGGGTAATGCCCTCGTCATCAACAAGGACTACACCAATGCCCTGGCTGTAGCTGATGCAGTCATCGCTAAGTACAAGACCTGTGGTGATGCTTATATCCTCAAGGGCGATATCTACGCTATGCAGGACAATGGTGGTGAGGCTGCTTCTTGGTATAAGAATTGTATGACTATGGACCCTAAGAATCCTCAGGGTTACATCAGCTACGCTAACGTTTACCGCAAGATTGACCCACAGGCTTCTGCAGAGGCTTTGAACAAGTTGAGAGCGGTTGATCCTAACTACCCTATCGAGGCAGAAACTGGTCACAACTACTACTCTATCGGTAGCTACGACAAGGCTTACGAGAACTTCTCTAAGGCTAATTTGAATACAATGGAAGAGTACATCTTCTACGAGTACTGCTTCACTACATACGTATTGAACAAGAAGGATGAAACTCTCAACCTTTGCAAGAAGGGTATGCAGAAGTATCCTAAGGATACAGCTTTCTTGATTCTGGCTATGCGTGCATCTGTTGATACACAGAATTTTACTGAGGCTCTCCAGTATGCTAACAGCATTATGGCTAACAACGATATCAAGAAGAACTCTAGTATCTACTCTTACTATGGTCTGGCACTCGCTGGCAACAAGCAGTTCGACCAGGCTTTGGAGCAGTACAACAAGGCCTTGGAGGTAAACAAGGAAGACTTCAAGCCATATCAGTACATCTCTGAGGCATATAAGGGTATGGGCAACGAGGATAAGGCTATCGAATTTGCACAGGCATATATGGATAAGAACCCTAACGTATCACCATCAGACTATGTAAAGATGGCTGAGATCTACAATGCAAAGGCTCAGAAGGGTGGCGACCAGAAGGAGGCTAACGTTGATAAGGCTATCAACGTATATAACAGCTTCGCTGAGAAGTATCCACAGCTGAAGGCATACGCTCACCTCCAGGCTGCCAACATCGCATTCCAGAACGAGTTGGACGACAAGGCTCTTGCTAACTATGAATTGGTTATCAAGGAACTTGAGAGCAAGCAGTATGATGAGGATGAGAAGGGCTACCTGATGCAGGCTTACAAGAACGCCGGTTACATCTACTGGGGTTCTAAGAAGGACCTGACAACAGCTCAGCCATACTTCGAGAAGCTGATCAAGCTTGATCCAAACAACTCTCTCGCCAAGAAGGCCTTAGGTCTTGACGAGGAGCAGCAGGCACAGTAAATTACGAAATAAGAACATAATTAAAGGGGTGATAGCTATGTGATATGGCTTTCGCCCCTTTTTTTGTGATATGAATCAGACCATAAACGAAAAGAGCGATTCCAAAGGAACCGCTCTCAATGTTTTATTGTAACTAAAAGTATCTTTCCATAATAAATTATGGAAGACTGATTGCCTCATTAGGACAAACATCAGCACAAGTACCGCACTCTGTGCAGAGATCTGGATTGATTGAATACTTCTCGCCCTCAGAGATTGCACCTGATGGACACTCATCAATACATGTACCGCAAGCGATACAATCGTTACCAATTACGTATGCCATAATTATAAATATTTAAAATGTTAATAATGTTTCTGTATCTATGCTAATCTAGAGATAGGTTATTACCTACTTTTGATGGTGCAAAGATAACAATTATTTTCGATATACCTACAAATAGGTATGACTTTTTTCTTGATTTTACTCAATTTATACTTTATCGAAATAAATTAGTACAATAAGAAGCCAACCTTGCCGTTTATTAATAATAACGAAGAACAAATAGCAAATATGAAGAGAATCATACTGATGGCTCTAATAGCCTTCTATACAGGTATCAATGGCATGGCACAGCTAAGGACGGTAGAGAATCGCCCTTATACCGATCTGCGCCCATTCCATTTCGGTGTACTCATCGGAACACATGCACAAGATATGGAATTCCAGAATACCGGAATCACCCAATACATAGATGCCAACGGTATCGAGCAACCTTCTCATGTCACTGTAGATCAAGACCGTTGGGATATGGGATTCACCGTTGGCGTACTAGGAGAATTCCGTCTCAACAGAAGCTTCCAGTTCCGCATAGCACCTGCCATGTACTTCGGTACTCGTCACCTCACCTTTTATAACCTCTTGGAGAAAGATGGTGCAGGAAACGCCATCGTGCAGCATCAGGAGATGAAGACTGCCTATATTTCTTCCGCAATGGACCTGATTTTCGCAGCCGAACGGTTCAATAATCACCGACCTTACGTGATGGCGGGCATCAATCCGATGATGAACCTCAACAGCAGCAAGTCAGACTACATCAAGCTCAAGAAATCGGAAATATTTCTCGAACTGGGCGTAGGCTGCGATTTCTACATGCCATTTTTCAAGCTCCGTCCGGAACTCAAGTTTATGTATGGATTGACAGATTCCTTCGACAAGAAACATCCCGAGCACATCAAAAACAAGAATGAGCTCCCTTATGCCTTGGCAGCTAAAGGAGCTCATAGTAAGATAATTGCATTGACATTCTATTTCGAGTAGCCTACTCTACCACTTCCCAAGAGAAGACACAACCATTCTTCATACCGGCATCAGCGCCCTGGAAATCAGCAGAATAAGGACTTCCGTCGGTAGGATGCTTGCCTATATACCGCTGGGTCTTCAGTGATAGAAGCATACAGCGGTTGTAAAGCATATCCTGCCATACAAACTCCTCAGCATGAGAGGCATCAGAAGTAAGACGCACATCGCCCGACAAGCCAGCGCCTGCGATATATACATATCGTCCATCTGCAGTTTTCAGCGCAATCTTGCCCTGTCCACGGTCTTCGATGATGAATTTCACTCCATTGCTCATCTCCTTTATGTTCGAGGAGCTGTGCATGAGACCATGCCCGGTAGCATTCATCAGGTTACCATCAGCAAGATTAAAGAGTCGGATGGTCTTTCCGATAGGCAGATTAGCAGTTCTGTCAGCCATCGGTTCCTCCACCTTGAAGTCATCAAAATCAGCCACGCCGCCGTTCACTCCCGCCTTGTTAAAGGCATACAGCGCTACACGCACACCCTGGAAGGTCTTCAACTGATAAGGAGAAAGCATTTGCTCTCCGATATTCTCCCAAGTCTTTCCATCAAGAGAGTAGGAATATTGCAACAGACTCTTATCATAATCACCCCAAAGGCGCAACCATACCACCTTGTTCTTGGCAATCGGTTTCAGCACCTCCTTGTTGGTATTCTGGTCGTAGCATCTCAGGCTTAATCCCTTTTCCGTCTTCATCACGCCCAATGAAGCGTATGGTGTATTCATAGCACCGAGTCCAGCCTCATCCCCCATCTTCAGTCGGGATGCATCCAGCTTGACAGATGTATAAGATACAGGACCGATGGCACGTTGCGTCAACGAATTCTTTGCCCAGAGCAGCTGCTTGGCAGGCATAGAATGCATTCTGAGCCATCCTTTTCGCTCCTTGTTCAGCGACCACATCTTGTCGTTCGGATTATGATTCCACTGCCAAACCGGCTTGAAAGTCTTTCCCGAGAAATCATCACATCTGTCGTATGGAGCCTGTGGTATCTTCACCGCATCATTCGGTTTGAACCAGGTTCGAGGCGAGCGACCCAGGTTCTTCTCCAATCCGAAGTAAGGCCAGCCATCCACCCATGTGACAGGCGAAAGGCATACCGTTCTGCCCACGGCATTGAAATCCAGCATCGATACGCCCCACCATTTGCCATCAGGAGCCTGTACGATACCGCCTTGGTGAATGGTAGCACATCCCAGGTTCAGACCATTAGGCTTGTTGTTCTGGAAATTGAAACCATCTTCCGGCAAAGGACGACCGATACCCATATTACCTACACTCCATCCAGCAGCATAACCATACGATTCGCGTTCGCTGATCACACAGGTTTCGTAAGGTCCCCAGATACTCTTGCTTCGGGCACACTGCATGCGCCCCATCGGTGAATAATCGGCAGAGAGGATATAGTACATACCATTGATTTTATACACATGATGTCCCTCCCCCATCGCATTGCCTTCCGGAATCACCACCTTGCTGCTGCCCTCTACCGGACCACTCAAATCGGGCTTCAACTCCGTAACGGTCACGTTGCCATACTTGTGCACGGCATAAATCTTGCCATCATCATCGAAGAGCACAGAGAGGTCGTAGATATCACCATTAATCTTGTGATGCGTCCAAGGACCCTTGGCACTGTCCGAGATATACACCTGCAATCCATGCCCGTTGATATTGGAGAAGATATAGAACTTGCCGTTATGATATCGGATAGCAGGTGCCCAGATACCCTGTCCGTAAGCCTCCTTGCCATTGCGGAGATTGAAATCATCAGAATCATCGAATCGGTCGAAACAGTAGGAAGAGAACTCCCAATTCACCAAATCCTTGGAATGGAGAACCACCAGTCCCGGCACACTGTGCATCGTGGTACCCGCCAGATAGTAATCCTCCCCCACTCTGATAATATCAGGGTCAGAAAATTCGTCGTAAAACAAAGGATTGGTAAAGGTACCATTACCGTTATCAGCCGACCAAGACTTCCCTTTCAAGGTCTGTGTCAGAACATTCTTGGCTGCAGATTTTTTCTGCGCTGACGCTTCCAAAGAACCGCCTAAAAAAGCGATGCAACAGGTTGCAAATAATAATTTCTTCATTCTCATTTATAGGTCTAAAAGATTATTATAAAAAATATTGCCACAAAAGTACGAATAATTATCCAAACAGAGGTGGACAAAATGATACTTTTATGGCAACAAATGTAATTTTAGAACATTATTTAATCAGATAAGTCTTTCCTGGTTCTGTTTCCAAGTCATATTCATATACGTCAGGAATAGGGACCTTCACTCCTTCCGCTATCCGATGCTGTTCCATTACAGGCTTCACTTCTGCAGATGCAAAAAGGATATTTGGACATGTTCCTTCAGCCTTCTTCAGATTCTTCGCCTTAAGCGGAACGTAGGAGCGGAGACGCAGCACACCTCCGATGGTGGAGCGAATCTTCGCCTTCATCAGTCTGCCATTCTTCCAGTCCATATCCACCACAAAGCCGCCACGGGCACGAAGTCCCTTTACGCTTCCCTTGTTCCAGGCATCAGGCAAGGCTGGCAAGAGATGCACGGCTCCATCATGACTCTGCAGGAGCATTTCGGCGATACCGGCTGTTACTCCGAAGTTGCCGTCAATCTGGAATGGCGGATGGGCATCGAAGAGATTCGGATAGGTTCTGCCATCAGGATATTCCTTTGCCTGCGCATCAGATGGCAACAGACGAAGCATATTGCTGATGATTCTGAAAGCATGATTACCATCAAGCATGCGTGCCCAGAAGTTCGTCTTCCAACCCAGACTCCAGCCTGTAGCCTGGTCGCCACGATGCTTCAGAGTGGTGGCTGCGGCATGGAACAGTTCCGGATGAGAGAAAGGAGAAATCTGATTGGATGGATACAATCCATAGAGATGCGAGATATGGCGATGCTCATTCTTCGGATTATCCGCATCCACAAGCCACTCCTGCAACTGTCCGTACTTTCCTATCTGCATCGGCGGAATCTGAGAAATCAGCTGCTGCATCGCCTTGCGCTCAGCCTCATCAACCCCCAATATTTCAGAAGCCTTCACGGCACTGGTCAGGGCATCGAAGGCTATCTGGTTATCCATTGTACATCCCGCCGTTACGGCAGTTCTCTTCCCCATAGGTCCCTGTTCCGGACTCACCGACGGCACGGTTACCTTCCATTCGGTGCCCGGCAACTTCTGCATATAGTCAAGATAGAACTCAGCAGCACCTTTTATTACCGGATACCACTGCTTGAGGAAAGCCTTGTCGCCCGTATAGAGATAATGCTGCCAGAGATGGGTGGTGAGCCAGGCTCCACCATTCGGGAACATGCCCCACTGCGCACCATCCACCGGACCCGCTATGCGCCAGATATCGGTGTTATGATGTGCCATCCAGCCACGGCAACCATACATTTCCTTAGCCGTCTGTGCTCCCGTTACACTCAAATCCTTAATCAGCGAATACAGAGGCTCCGTGGTGTTACCGAGATTCGTTACCTCGGCAGGCCAGTAGTTCATCTCCGTATTGATGTTGATGGTATATTTACTGTCCCAAGGTGCATTTTTGCTGTCGTTCCAAACGCCCTGCAAGTTTGCCGCCTGTCCACCAGGCTGGGAAGAGGAAATGAGCAGATAGCGACCATAGTTATACATCAGCGCTACCATCGCCATATCCTTGCTGCCCGCAAATTTCTCCAGGCGCTGATTGGTAGGTAACGAAGCATTGATATCGGTTGGCAAAATGAGGGAAGAAGTAGCGAACTGCTTCTGGTAAGCCTCCACATGGCGTTTCTCCAACTGTGCATAGCTTATCAGTTTCACCTTATTTATATAGTCAGCATTGCGTTGGGCTGCATTGCCCGACACATCATGATAGTTCACAAAATTGGTGGCAGCACTCACGAGGATGGTTGCCTCGGTGCCATCCGTCCTTACATCTGCCACACATTCGGCAGTGAGAGCCGCCTTGATGCCTTCCTGGTCTTGTCCCTTCACCTTCAACATAACCCCTGTAGGCGTTTTCTGAACTTGATGTTCAAAAGGCGAATCCAGGGTAACATCGATATTCAGGGCACCCTTTCTGCTCGCCTTGATGTGGCAAACGATAACGCCATCGGCCAACGAAGCAAAGGTAGTACGGGTATATCTTACGCCATCCATCACGAAAGAAGTCGTGGCAATCGCCCTCTTCAAATCCAGGTTGCGCACAAACTGCTCAGTCTTTCCCTGGTTCTTCATACTGATATGCAGATTTGCCATCGGCAGGAAGCGCATGCCATGAGGCCCTGGGATGAAGGTTTGGTTGATGAGAGCCGCTGCCTCCTCTTCCCTGCCATTGAAGATGAGTTCCCTCACCTTTGGCAGATTCTCCAGGGATTTCTTGCTATTGTTGTTATGAGGACCGCCACTCCAGAAAGTCTCCTCATTCAACTGGATATTCTCGTCCGTGGTTCCGCCATACACCATACCTCCCAGATGTGAGTTTCCGATAGGCAGAGCCTCCAGCCACTGCTGGGCTGGGGCGTTATACCAAAGAAGAGTACTATTATCAGAACTGCTAGCCTTAGCCAGCATCTTCACCGGAAGAAGAAACGCCAAAGCCATAGTTCCGACTATTATTCTATTTCTCACTACTATTCTGTTTTTGATACTCAAAACTATCCACATCTACATATCCACCAGCAGCCTTTGTGGCATAATTGTAGATGGCGATACGGGTACCCATAAAGAAGCGGCGATAATCAAACTGCATCTTGAAATCCTTGATGGCAGGAATCCAGGTCTTGCCGTCTATACTATACAATAAGGTGGCGAGATCCTGATGAAGACGGAAATCGCAACTCATCTTCAGATAGATGATGCTTGATTTCGTTGCCTTATCCTGCTTCAGATTCAAAGGCTGGCGATACACCTCCTCACGCTTCACATCGGTCACAGCCTTTTCCTTTTCAGTCAAAGCTACACTCTCCTTGGTACCCACCACAAAGAGTTTCTTGCCTTCCTTTACAATAGAGAGCAAAGCCGCATCACCCTGGAAAGCAGACAGACCAGCCACATCGCCATCTTTCATCTTGCTCACATCCATCTTGATGATTCCCTCGCAGGTTGGTCCTTCGGTACGGGTACTGATGGTATTGGGAGCCAGGAAGATATTAGGAACGATGCGGGATGTCTTCAGACGGAGCCAGCCCTTGCGCTCTGTGAGCGACCAGGCATTATCCACAGGATTGTGGTTCCACTGCCACTGCAGTTCCAGTTTATCCTTCGAGAAATCGTCGCTATACACGAGTCCCTTGCCATCGTAGCCCAACACAGGCTTCTGCATCTTGGCAGGAATATTGCCCTTCTCATCGGTCAGCATTGGCCATCCGTCCTTCCAGGTACATGGCTCCAGCGTGAGCACTCTGCCCACACCACCACGGTCTTGGAATACGATGCCATACCAGTTGCCATCCTTATCATCTACAATCGTACCTTGTCCCACGCCGTTGAATCCGGCAAACTCCGTTTCCAGAATCACCTTCTTTTCATAAGGACCCGTTATCTTATCAGCACGATAGCACACTTCACGACGAGGATGTCCCTGTGGCCACGAAATCATCAGGAGATAATACTTGCCGTTGTGCTTGATCATGCGGGAGCCTTCGAGCAAACCCGTTTCATCAGCATCACGCTCAAAGAGTTTACGATGGCTGCCAGGCACTACATCAGTTAAGTCTGCATTCAGCTGCACCATCTCTCCTGTACCATAAACCACATACGCCTTGTCATCATCATCAAAGAAGAGAGCGGCATCATGGAAATGCTGCAAACGGCTGTGGATAGTCCATTTGCCCTCGATATCATCGGCTGTACAGATATAAGTCTCTCCACCGGGATTATCATTCGGAGCAAAGAGCGCATAGAACTTGCCACGATGATACTGCAGCGAAGTGGCCCACTGACCACGACCATACACCGTACCCTCCTTCATGTCATACTTAGGCGAATCGGTAAGTTTAGGGAAGATATAGTTCACGGTTTCCCAGTTCACCAAATCCTTCGATTTCATGATAGGCGCACCCGGCATCAGATGCATGGTGGTGCTTACCATATAGAAGCTGTCACCCACACGGATTACATCCACATCAGGCACATCAGCCCAAACCACAGGATTGGCGAAATTCTTCTCAAACTTCCACCAGTCGAAATTGAAGAGTTTGCTTCCCTTCAATCCCTTGAACACGAAGTATATATCATGCTTTCCTGTCACTTTCTTCAGCATTTGTGCCGAGAAAGTCTTCCACTTTTCCCAGCCACCCGTCTTGGTAACATCAAGTTTAGCTATCAGTTCGCCATCTTCCTTATCGAGATGAACCTCCAGCGAACCGCCGAGCGAAGAGCACGCAGCAGAGATGGCAAATGCATCCGGACTCTCATTTCCGAAATCTACCTCGCGTACCTTGATATAATCACCTGTATGAATTTCAGAGATATAAACACCCGTATCATCGGTCTGCTCCGACTTCACTCCCTTAGAGAAAGCGATGGTTTCTGCCTCCTGACGCTTGTAAGGATTGAGGGTTGCGATAGGAGCCACTCCTTCCTGAGTATGGTGGATAATTGGGAATGTGCCGTCGGCATTATATTTGAATTCTTCCACAGCCACACTGCGTCCGAATCCGCCACCCAGTTTACCCGTATGATAGAAGAAATAAGACTTGCCCTTGAAGTCGGTCACACCGCAATGGTTAGTAAAGGAACCCGTATCTTCCAATGGCATGATTTCGCCCATATACTTCCATGGTCCGAAAGGCTTCTTGCTCATGGAATAAGCGATATGCTCAGGCACTCCACCTGCAGCATAAAGCATATAATAGTTCTTGCCACGCTTCATGAACCAAGGTCCCTCTGTGTAGCAATCTTTATATTTTCGGGTTGAATCGCGCTTCTCCACGTCAGGCGAACCGAATCCCTCCTCAGTCATCACGATTCTGCCCACTTCACGCTTTTTATCAACAGCTGCCTTAGCATCTATACCACCCTTGAAGCTGATCATATCCTTATTCAGTTTGGCATAGTAAAGATGCGGATTACCCCAATAGAGATAAGCCTGACCATCCTCGTCCATCCAAACCGTTGGGTCGATATTGTCCCAACTTCCATTATCGAAAAGCGGTTTGCCCAGCGCATCCTTGAACGGACCGGTAGGAGAATCAGCCACAGCTACGCCGATAGCCATTCCGCCCGTCAGTTTAGAGTGCGCACAGATATACCAGTAATACTTACCATTACGTTCGATGGTCTGTGCTGCCCAGGCACGGTCGTCTGCCCAGGAAAAAGAACTGAGGTCGAGCGGAGAACCATGGTCTGTCCAGTTCACCATATCCTTGGTGGAATATACACGCCATTCGTTCATCCAGAAGAAGTCAGCCTTATCTTCATCATGACCGGTATATACATAGAGACGGTCTCCGACAACCAGAGGTGCTGGGTCGGTAGTTAACTGGGTTTGCACGATAGGATTCTGCGCATAGGCAGCTCCCTGCATGGCAAGCAGGCATGCGCTTATCAGTAACGGCTTTCTGAGAGCCAAGATTTTCGTTGTATTCATCATTATGATTGTTTTTTCGTTTAATGCTGCAAAATTACGAAAAAATAATCATAATGACTTTATAGAATGTTTCAAAAACTTTATTAAGTTTATCTTACTCCCCAAACTTCCACCAGTCCAGGAAGAAGAGGTTCTGCTTCTGGATGTCGCCTCCCTTGAAAACGAAGTAGAGATCATGAACACCCTTTACCTTCTTCACCTGAGTAGAGAAGGTTTTGTATTCATCCTTGGTGTTCTTGATATCCACCTTGCCGATGCACTGGCCGTTTACCCCATCAAGACGGATTTCGATGCAGCCGCCAAACATGTGGCAAGAGGCTGACACCTCAAACTTACTTGCTCCCTTCTTGAAGTCAACACCCTTAACGAGGATATACTTTTCCTCATCAACATTCGTAACCACCTGGTTCCATCTGTCCTTCTGCGCCCATTCGTTCTTAGGCTGCGTCTTCAATCCATAGCCCCAAGCCATCGTCTCAGCCTCAACCTGGCGATAAGGGTTGAACCATTCTATCTGCTCCAACTTGCAATCCTGGAAGTATGGCAACTCCTGGATGGTTCCGTCAGGATTGTAAGTCATTTCGGCCGCAGAAACAGAACGCTGCTCGGCATGACGCCCCGTCTTCAAACGGAAGATGTCATAATTCAAGCCGAAGCAATAGCTCTTGCCCTTATAGTCGATGATGCCCGGATGATTGCCACGAGTACGAGGCGTATGGTTCATGATATGTCCCTTATATTCCCACGGTCCGAGCGGATTCTTGCTCATCGCATAACCGATGCCCTCAGGACAGCAGGTAGAAGCATAAGCCAGATAATAATTGCCATTGCGCTTCCAGAACCAAGGACCTTCCTGATAATCCTGAATCTTCGGGAAGTGCATGATGGAATCAGAATAAGAAATCATGTCCTCGTTCAGTTTCACTGCCTTCAACTCCGGGTTGCCCCAATACATGTAAGCCTGGTTATCATCATCTATCCATACGGTAGGGTCGATGTCGAACCAGTCACCCTCCCATGCCAGAGGCTTTCCGATAGGATCCTTAAACGGTCCGAATGGACTATCTGCTACCAGCACTCCGATGCCATGACCATGGATAGGACAATACATATACCATTTGCCATTGCGCTCGATGACCTGCTCTGCCCAGGCACCATTCTCGCCCTTGAACCACTTGAAGTCTTTCAATGAAGCCACGGCACCGCGGTCTTGCCAGTTTACCATATCCGTTGAGGTGTAGAGCAGCCAGTCTTTCATCAGGAACCCCTCAGCCCCATCCTCATCGTGGGTGGTATAGAGATATACCGTATCGTTGTGCACATAAGGTGCAGGATCGGCTGTGTACTTGGTCTGGATGATTGGCAAGTTGATGTTCTGTGCTGTTGCAGCAGTTCCCATGCCAGCCAAAAGCAGGGATAAAATCATTCTGTATCTGGTCATTTTATGATTTAAATTAATTATAGTATATTAAATTGTTATTTGTGAATGCAAAGGTAAGCAAAAAAGTAGAATTCTGCTTTTTCAAATGAGGATGTGTCATGGACTTATGACACACCCTCATTTTTTAGCAGGAATATTTTACCCAATCCAATACGATAGTCTTATCTTCATCAATCATAAAGTTCATACCAATCTTTTCCACGTTTTTGCCTCTTAGGGCAAAAGCATCAGTATAATGCTTGTTGTTGATTTGATCAAGAGCCTCTTGTGCCGACTTATTAAATTTCAGTTCTATCACATAGATGATATCCTTTGTTTCCATCGTAATGTCTGTTCTTCCCCGGAAAGTATGCTGTTCCACCAATATACGGAAATTCGTAAGCAGGGCAAAGATGATATACATTGTCTGCTGATAATGCCCCTCATAATCGGTATTATCGCAATAAGGTACCGTCTCCCAGAACGTTTTCAACAGCTGAAGAGCACCATCCATATTACCCTTATTGATAAGAGCCGACATCTTGGCCACGGTTGTATTGCACATTGCAGACTTTGCCGCCAAATAATGCGGCAACATACTGCGATACAAACCTATCCTCACCTCTTTGTTTGGCAGAGCCAAGGTATAGAGTTCCGTTTCCGGATCATAATTCTTGATTGTGATATAACCACTCTGATAAAGCAAAGGCATGATAGTAGTCATCGTCTCAGTGGCTGCATCGAAATCATCCTTTGATGCATCCATCTGTTCACCCAGGTCAATCGGTGTAAAGTCATATTTCCGCATCATATTAAGGAGATAAGTAGGAGTGCCTGAGCCAAACCAATAGGAATCAACCTTTCGCTTTGAAAAGCAAGTGAGCAAGCTGTATGGATTGAATATGTCAGAAGAAGGCCAGGCGAAATGATAGCCATCATAATTTTCCTTCAACTTTTCCACAGTTTTATCATACGACAAGCCCAACACATCTGCCATCTGCTGAATATCTTCATGCATTTCTGTCACAAGTTCCTCCTTGGTAATGCCGCAAATGCCAGCATATTCTGTATCCATACTCACATTTGTGATATTATTGAGTTCACTGAAGATACTAAGCTGCGAGAACTTGGTAATGCCTGTCAAGAAGACGAAACGCAGCATTCGGTCGCTATCCTTTAGGGGACTATAGAAATTGCGCATCACCTCTCTCAAAATATCCAAGCTAGTATCCTCATGCACCACATCAAGCAAAGGAGCATCGTATTCATCGATGAGCACAACGACCTTCTGCCCAGTCTGCTCATATACCGTTTTTATTAAATTAAGCATACGGACATTCGGGTCAGGAGAATCATTGACGATGCAAAATTTTTCTTCATTTACCTTTAATATATATAAGAGATAGCGCACCAATTGATCTTTCTCCATGTGCTTTCCACCTGCCAAACTAAAATGAAGGACAGGGTATTCCGTCCAATCTTTTTCTAGCTTTTCGATGGCAAGCCCCTTAAAGAGTTCCTTCTTTCCCTCGAAATAGCTCTGCATAGTAGAGACGAGGAGTGACTTTCCGAAACGACGTGGACGCGCCAAGAAGAAATACTTTCCACTCGTATGAGTCATACGATAGATGTACTCCGTCTTATCTACATAGAGAAAGTCCTCCTCTCGAATCTCAGAGAAGGTCTGCATGCCTATTGGATATAACTTCGTTGCCATATTATCAACTATTTACCATTAACGTTGGCAAAGATAAGCAAAAATCCCGAAACCGCCAAGCGATTTCGGGATTTATTCTGTATTCAACTGTGTCCCCAATACCTTGAAGGGAATTTTAATTCCAAAAATATATTTATTTTTTATCTATAATTATACGGAGACTTAAAATCTCTTTTATGAAATATAGGAGTAGGAAAAAGAATGCTAAAAAAAGAAAATCACTGATTATCAGCTTAATATATGATTTTTAACAGTTTTTTCTTTTTCAGACCTTTTTTTTTATGCCATTACTTTATGTAATATTTACTATCAAATCGAGTGCCCTCTTTTTCTATCTCCTTCCCAACCATAGAATAGAGCATCTTTCGAATCTCTTTCATATCTATATCAGGAATGCGCTCTGCTATATCAGATATTTTACTCAAAGGATGGACACGGAGATCTTCCATAATTAGTGCCTTAAGAACATGTGGTTCTATAGTCTTCAAACTAGTAACAATGTTAGATTTTGCATTTTTCAGCAAAGTTGTATTGATTTGGAAAAATGATCCTTTCTTGACGCCACCTTTCGTTATCAGATTGCTTTTGTCTAAGTTATCGATATAGCTTCTCAATCGTTCTTCTGCAGATAGCTGGAGAACTTTAGATAAATCAGTTGCGGCAATGCGTTTCTCTCTGGCTATGATGCCGAAAGCTATCTTGTTCTTTTGGGAAAGCTGATAATTATGGTCAACATAATCCATCAGGCGAACAACTTCTTTATCCGTAATCTCTGCACTTTGATATACTGTGACAGTGTTGAATGTTGATTCTATCTCAGGTTGTTTCTTTGCTTCAACGGCATCCAACTCATAAATCAAGTCATAGCCAGAGCCCTCGCCTTCCATCAATCCAAGTGCAGTCAGTATCTCAATCATATTCGGATTACGTCTGTGCTTGGTATGAAGGATGTTGTCTTTGGTTACACCCAAAGGGAGACCACCAGGATTGGAGATGCTGATATAACCTGGATATACCTTGATTGTGATGTCGTTAGAGATGGTTCTTGAGCTATGAGCCAAACTGTTAACAAGCAACTCTCTGATTAAGTTCTCGTTATAATAGCGTACAGTCTTACGGAAGAGTCCATTAGGCATCTCATAGCTATAGGTCAACTCTACAGCCTTATCCATAATATCTTCCAAAAGTTCTTTCGGATTACGTGTGTTGTCACGCCATTCCAATTTGTTGGTCTTGTTCTCCAAGTCATCATATACGATATATTGCACAGTGATAGGATAGCAAATACGGCTACGCTGTTTGGCTGTACCAATCCATAAGACACCAAGATTGGTCATCTTGTTGCCGTCAAGAAGGTGGTATTGTTCGCCAATTTCTATATCGTCGAGCTGCTTGATATGCTGCTTCACTCTATCAGATTGGCGTATATCATTAGCGAATTTTGAGAGATTCGTCTTATTCTCATCTTCCAACTCAAACTGTGTTGGTACAAGTTCCCATTGGAAAGCTCCTTTCTCTTCTCCAACACGTTGGATATCCTCACTACGAACCGGCTCACATTTGTCAGCGACACGGATATACATCTTGCCATCAGAAGTGGTGGCATATGAATGGAGTGAAGGGAATACAGTGATGGCAAAGTACTGGCTGCCAGTTTCGTCTGCACAGATGTCGCCTACTGCAAGACCAACATTGAAACAAAGTCCACGCAATCTTGTAACGGCACAATTTGCCTCTTCTTGCGATATAACTTGATTGGGAGCTGGTTTCTTTGTCTTATCTTCCACGCCAATCATAATCTGTCCTCCTTGCGCATTGGCTAAAGCTACACAAGTAGTAGAGAGTTCCTTGAATCCTTTCTCTCCAGTTCGAATCTTTTGCAGACTCTTGTATTCTATCTTTTGTTGCTCGGTATTCATGTTTACTTATTAATCTTTAAACAGCTACAAAGATAATATTTTTCTTTGAGAATAGGGAATATATTCAGGAGGAAAATGTATTTTCTTTGTGATTTTTTTAGTTTAGGGCGAAAACCTCTATGTATGGGGCTAAACTAAATGAAAGTATGTGAAATGAAGCCTTACTTTTGGCAATCACTATAGATAGGCATCGACCACATACGTGAAAAAAGTTTTTTAGCGAAAAAAGTCTCATAGTCTCATTTTTGTTTGAAAAATATGGTTTAAGCACTTGTTATATAAAGAATTAGCAACAATGAGACTTCTCTGTTTTAGCGCCGAGAAGTCTCATTGATGTATCATGGAAGTATCATTGACTGAACTTTTAGCTAATGCGTCTACTATTTCAGTTTTATGAAATTGATAGTGTCTACCTTTCTAGTTTATAAAGTAAAAAAGTGTCTATTGAAATCAGGAAAAGTCAGTTCATCAGATGGTCCCTTTATGCCCTTCGGTTGGTCTTTCTGTGCCCGTTACACGGGCATCCGTAGCCCACCAAGTGGGCATCGGCAGCCCCTGTGCTGGGCAACCACTGCCCATAACGCGGGCAACGAGTGCCCAAATATCGGACTCATTTTTGGGCAATATTCTTTTGATTCTTTGCGATATTTAAAATGCATTTTTGCTATGTTTAAAATGACTTTTTCTGATGTTTAAACTGGCTTTTCGCATGCATTGTATTATCTTTAATGATACTTCTATGATTTTTAATGATACTTCTATGATACTTCTTTCTACTTTTTGCAAGAAGTCTCATTAGTTATAAATATCTTTATATCAACGATATAACGTACTATTTTCGGCTACAAATGAGACTATGAGACTTTTTTCTAAAAAAAATATATACGTGTGCGAGAAAGAGGATTATTTCTTTTTTGCATCATCATAGGGTTATGGCAACATCATTCCGTTATGGATGTTTGGCATGCTCTATTGATAGATAATCCTTGATTACAGAAAAGATGACCCCGCATTTTGCGAGGCCATCTTTTTCTTATTTACTCAGCTCCTTGATAATTTTCTCCAGTTTGTCAAGCTGGCGGGCAACTGATACAATGTTCTGCCAGGTCAAGCCCATAACTATTGAGTGACATAGCTAGTCTTTCCAACACATGAAGAATGGCTTTAGAGATGATGACATCTTTCTGCTGCTGGCTGCATCCCATGCTATCAGCTATAGGTCTTCCCCATGGGTGTACTGTACTTTATTCCTGGTCGATGAGATCTTTTGTCAGCATATTATAGTCACGAAACAGAGTATAAGGCTGCGGAATCTCCTTCCATATTTTTTCCACTTGGCTCAGTTATACTACTTTTCAAATGAAAAACCAATCACCATACCCGTTTTTCTATCTATGACAATATAGGAAACTCCTCCCAACTGATAAGGAGAGAAATCCTCACCAGAACCAGAAACAGTCCAAGACTCAAAATCCTTCTCTATTAAGAATGGCTTTTGCTTATATATTTTATCATACCCATAAATATCTTTCAATATCATAAAACCAACTTCTCCGGCCACTTTAAAATCCGAGAGCACACCACCCTCTAGATTCAAAACACTGCTATCAGGTTTGTAAAAACCATTCACAACAGGCAATTTCAAATTGCACGATTTTAGACCTTGATAACAATATGCTTTAATCTGCGTGTGGTCATATTTTATATGAAATGCATAGCCAAAGCAACACCCCACAACAATACTTATGATTAAAAATAAATAATGTTTTTTTCCATTCATAATCTTATTATTTTTTTATAGAAAGAATTGTTCCGTCAAACTTTTGAATTAAGATTACGGAACCTTTATTATCAGCAACATTTCCTTGCAACATCCAGACCTTACCATTAAGCAAATAAACCCGAAAAGGTTTTTGAGCATCCACAAACTCCTCACCAAATTTAGAAGACAGTATCGACAATCCAATATTTGCTGCAGTTTCAGGAGTTTTGACAATTGCAACGCCATAATTACATTTTGGAATTCTCTGATAATTTTCTTCGATAAGTTTCATCAGTTGCTCATGTGAGATTACATCCTCACTATAATCTACAAAACCGACATATTTAAACAACTTTTCCGATTGATAAACGCTATCATTTGAAACAAAATGAAAATAAGTTACAGAAGACAAAAATCCAAAGATTAGCCCCCAAATTATATTTGACTTTGTCATATCACTTGAATATTAAATGGCTATTAGTATTTAAACGCAATAATTTATCTATCATTCTTCTTAATGCATCAGCATCAATTTCGTAATTTTCAGATGTTGAAGCTACCCTAGCTGCATCATACATTCTTGCACCATGGTCATACCAATCCAACCCATGCATGTGGTCGAACTCCTTGCCGATGTACTTGCTCTTTTGGTATTCGCTATTATATGACAAGTCTCCATATACCCCTCCGAATGGATAGTAATGATTCACTTGCTCTATTGTGCCATTCTCATTCACAACCATTCTTACACTGCCAAGATGGTCCTTCTCGTAATAATGGAAAGTCGGATTCTGGCTATTGTAGAAGGAACAATAACCACCATCAAAGAGATACTTATCCAGTTTGCCATCTTCGAATATAAAATCGCCAAAGTGCAAGTTATCTATATCACTTGACTTTACTGTTTGATGGGCATTTGCAATCAAATTACACCCAAACACTAAACTTAGAAATAATATTGTCTTCATAACACCTTAAATTTATTTGCTAAAAAACTATCTAAAGACTATTCTTTACAAGATACATTATTCCTTTTATATGGTTTTTGAAGATACAAAGGTTTATAATTTATCCGTTTACTTCCTTTTTGAAGATAATCCACCCACAAAGTTTGGCAACGAATTTGCTTGATATTATATTTGATATCGTAAACTAATTCTAAGTCTACTGTTTCATAAATGGCAATATTATGTAGAGCTGATACAAATAGAGAATCATTAAGTTTAGCTGATACAACTCGTTTTTGACGACCACCAATTAGAAATGTTGTATCAATTTCTCTTTTGGTTGTCATAAAAATCATAGACTTACCATATTCTTTAAGATAATACTCTCCATTTTTGTTGTATAAATTCCAAACAAAACCAGTATCATCAATGTCACTATATTCATTTTCTCGAATTGATATATACTTTTTAGAATGCATCACTTCATAATTCTTCATATAGAAAAATGGTAAGTACTGCATATTTTTTCTCTGCTTACAAGAGAATACACTTACAAACAAAATACTTACAACAATATAAAAAATAATATGTTTCATGTCATTTATGCTTAAAAAATTGTTCTATCTGATTCATAACTTGTTGATAGAGATTAACTTTTTCGTATTTCTTATTTTCCATCTCTAAATGTTCTTGTTTACTGCCTTTTTTGCGAAATTCAAAATTAGCTTTTTGAAAATCTTTTGTATCTTCATAAAGTTTCAAAACACTTTCATAATTATAAAGATGACCAGCCAATTCGTGAGCTATTGTTTTTGTCAATTCATTTGTAGAGCGATCAACATCAAAGATAACAACAAATCTTGGCTTTCCCTGATCAGTTTCTAACAATTGTGTTTGAGCATTTATGTCTCTCCAATATGCAGTTTTCTTTTCAGGTTCAGTAATGTCAATTTCTTGCAGTTCTAAATCATATTTTGAATATTTTCCATTACCTTTCACCCCAAACAAATATGAACCTTTTGGAGTAAAATCTGACAATATTTGTTTTCCAAAATCAGTTTGCGCAAACTGCATCATCGCCAAATGAAAAGACTTTGAACTTCTATACCATTGAGGATCCTCTTTATCTTTGAAATAAATAGTTTTTACTCTTTTGCCATCTGCATCAACATTTACGAGAGAATTATTTCCACAATATAGATACGGACTAAGTTGAGTATACTTTTCACCAAGTCTATCCACTCTATCCCAAGCCACCTTGGCTGCATCATACATTCTAGCCCCATGATCATACCAATCCAATCCATGTATGTGGTCGAACTCTTTACCTACATACTTGTTTCTTTGCAACTCGGCATTGTATGACAAATCGCCATATACTCCACCAAATGGATAGTAATGGCTCACCTGCTCTATCGTTCCATTCTCATTCACCACCATCCTTACACTGGCAAGATGGTCCTTCTCATAATAATGGAAAGTTGGATTCTGATTGTTATCGAAGGAGCAATAGCCACCATCGAAGAGATACTTGTCCAACTTGCCATCTTCGAATATGAAGTTACCGATGTAGTCGGTCGTGTTTGTAACGACTGACTCATGGGTGGTTCGCAGCTTATTGCCAGCTGCATCATAGACATACTTCGTCTTGAAGCCATTATTGAAGGTGATACACTTCAAGTTGCCCAGGACATCATACTCTATATTGCTGATACCCTTGTTCAAGTCCTTGACCAATGCGCCATTGGCATCATAGAAATACTCCACGTCCGCATCGGCTCCATCCTTGAAATCAAAGGAGCCATCATACAGCAGACTACCTGCTTTGTCTGAAATCGACTTGATCTGATTGCCATTATACGCATACGTCAAGTCGTCAATGAGACCAAATGCCCCATTGTTCTTCTTGCCATATCGCTGCAAACGCTCGATACTACCGTTGGCGGAATAAGACAGAACATTCTCTGAGTAACGATTCTTGTTCTGGCTCATATCCGCACCCTCCGCATAGGTGGATTCCTCCAAGCGGTTCAAGCCATCATAGATGAAGTCATAGCCACGGAGCACATTGTCCTTGCCTGATTGCCATTGCATGCGGCTGATGTTTCCATTGAAGCATGGATTTTCCTTTGTGGACTCATAATACAGATTCTGCTTGAACCTGTCCGACTTCGTCTCCTTCAGCCAGTTGCGGATATTGTAGTCGTAACGCACACTACCTGCATTGCCGCTTCGATTGACGGAGACGAGCCTGCCAATGTCATCATAGCTATACGATGCCACTGTCCTTGTTACATTTCCAACTTGTATTGTCATTGTCTCGATTTTATCATTGTTTGGATTATAAACATACAGCTGAGTAACATTCTTTGTCATGTCGCCTTTCGTCAATTCCGCCTTGACTTCAATTGGTTTTCTTGTAAAACTATACTTGATGGAATGCCTCAAAAATACTTCATCAGGCTTGATCTGCATTGACTCAACGACCAACCCACGCAAGTCATGGTAGGACACGGAAGCCAAGAGGTCACCATCCGTGTTTCGTGTCACAATACCTGTCTGTGAGCCAATGTTGTAGGATTCCTGCAAACCGGAAGTCTTCGCTGACAAACTTTTCGAGGTCAGCTTCTTGACCATCTGACGATTCAAAAAACTATGGCTGTCATAATACTTGGCGCTTAGAAGCTGTTCATTCCTAAGACCTAAGTTTCCTAATGGGGTGTAGCCACTGTTGCACAAGCCCGAGGACAGCTCTCCATAAGTAGCCAAAGCAGAAGTGCATGAGGCATTCATGCTGGTTGTCGTACCCATGAGAACCTCGCGTTTCATTTTGTCATAGAGGTAGAACACGAACAACCCCTTCTTGCGTTGTTCGCCATCTTGAGAGAACATCAAGTTGTCGGCCGCATCATACCACATTTGTTGATATTCACAGCCTGGCAGACGTTTCCACACGCACCTGCCATATTTGTCATAACGATACTCATAGCCAAACTTTTGTAAATCTGAATATTCCTGATAAGACGGAGAAAGCACATAGCGAAGCCGACCGATATTGTCATATATATAATAGGTGTCGTTGTGTCCATCCCTACGTTCCAACACCTTATGACCAAATAAATCGCTAAAGGTTTGCTTAGTTTTTCCATCTTCATCTGTCTCTTCCAACATAGAAAGGGATTTGGCTGCATAATAGCCATTTTCCTCTAAAGTACCCGACCCACTCACTTGATAACGTTTCACGCTATTCGATTCATTCGAACTGTAGCGTTGGTTTACAGACTTCTTCGCCTTGTGCCATGACTCACCTGCCCCTAATGTGGAGATTTGTCTATCCAAGACATCATAACGATTCAATAAGTACGGATTTTGGTCGTTATGAAAAGCTATGAGAGAGGAAGACAGTTCAGAGGGGGACACGAAGGAGCAACCTGACTGAGCTGTTCCAGGAAGCCAGCTCTGCTTTTCCCTGCCAAGCGCATCATGTTCCTGTAATGTATAGGCATACTTTCCTGTACCACCAAGCCCATTGGTTGCAGTCTCCACAGGATTCCCCAAACCATCATAATACGTAACAGTCGTTATGGCGTGAGTTCCGCCCACGTCAAGCACCTCCTTACTCATCACATAGTTTTGAGTAGGACTTTGTGCCTTGGAAGAAATGGTCAAGGCACAAAGAAGAAGCAACATACTTATAGTTCTTACTATTCTCATCTTTGTTTGAAATTATATGAATATCCATGCAAAACACCAATATGATCTCTAACGCTTTCCAACCTGCCTTCCGAGTCGTAGGAATAACTCGTTTCGTATCCATTTGGATTGATGACAGACGATATATTCAAACGTTCATCATACACATAAGCAGTCGTTTGGCATCCCTTATTTCGCGCAGCCTCATAAATAGACAGCAGCATACTTTTTGATAAGTAATTCCGACCACCCAATGATGCGACATAACTTGAGAGACCTTTCATTTCTGCATAGGTCACCCCTACGATTTTCATAACAGGACATTGATAATTATAAGACCATAGCAATGTTACAGGCACACCATCCTTTCCCTCATATTGCAATATATTACCATGCTCATCATAAGCATCAACAGTAGCTTCTGTCACCAAAGTTCTGTTAGGTATTATCGAATAGCACTTATTTATTACCGGCAATCCATTTGATTGTGTAAAATCATACCGTCCTCCTCCAGTAAAAGTACCATTACGATAGAACTCTTGCCCTGTGATTTTGCTCATGCAATGCTTGTCAACAAGTAAAGCCGAGCCTGCTGATTTATCATCACACGGATACCAATAATACGTAGCAGCCGTTTGTTTCCCATACTCATCTGTAATTTTTTCTAACGATATTTGCATATTTTGTTGATTATACGAATAATTTATGTCTTTTGCGAACTTGACATTTCCCTGTTCATAATTGGTTTCTTTCATCTCTGTCAAATAACACCATTCTATAGGTTTCCTCAATATAGCTAAATCAAATTTTCCAACTGTTAAGTATTGACTTGGCAGATGAGTAGGCACACATTTTGGAAACAAGGCATATCCCAACTCTTTCTTATCATACGAATACTCCAACTTACGCAAAGGCATGCCATCTGTAGAAAACACCGTTTCACTTTTTATTTTTCCATTCAAATAACCCTTCGAATTATAAAAGAAAGCATTATTAACCCTCGCATTGATACTATTGTCTAGACTATACCCTTGGTTATAATACTCTGTCAAAGTCTTTTTCAACAACATGCCAGAAGAATCTAAGTCATATTTAGTGACTTTAGAATAGCCAATCATTGCCGGATTACTCAACGAGCATATGTAAGAATAACTTGGTTCCGAACTTGCATAATCGAAAGCAACATTTACGGATTTTTCCACATAATCATTTACACCAATATATGAATAATCCACAAAATGTTTTTCCAATCTTTGTGTAGGTATCAACAACTTGCCATTTTGATATTCATATCTGGTTTCACCAAGCAATTCATTAGTTGAATCATAATTTTTGATATTCTTAATTCGTAAACCTGCGCCAAGTGACATTCCTCCTTTTTCTCTTCCAGCAGTATCACTTGCTTTTACTATCTGATAACTTAAGGAACATTCTGCCACTGGTATAGAAGAACCTTTGCACTCCGGCACCTCAACCTCCAAAGAGTATTTTCCTGGAGCCAATATCAATCGCTTGGTGATTTCAAAAGGACTCCCAATCGAAGTATCAGAAGTTGAATAGCTTTCAATTACCTTACCTGTATCCTCATTTTTCAAATAAGCTTTTGCTGTATATTTTTTCAAGTCCGGGGTATACAAAGAAACACAAAAGCTATACTCTGTTGTTTCCGTCACTGTGATTTCCTTCTTTTGATGATTAATTCCTCCAGTACCATAAGCATTGGCACTATATCCAACAACAGAAACACCAAACCTATCGGCTGCATCCGGATAGTAATATTCGTCATCAAAACGATTAGGCTCATATTCAAAACATGAATAGCCGCCTGTTGGATATGTGAGTTTAGTCAACACTCCTACCTTAGAATATTTTTCCGATGCATAACGATTGGCATTACCCAGATAAGATACGGGTTTCACCAATTCACCTTGTAAGCTATACCTTGGCGAGCCACATAATGTACGACCATTATCAATACCATTAAAATACCCCCAGTAATCCTGAGAAAGGCTTCTAGGAGAAGGCAGTTCTGAATTTTCATAAGCCAGCTCATATATTTTAGAGTTAACCTTTACCCCTGTAAGTTTCAGACGTTTACCAGAAGTTCCATTCTGAGGAGAAGATTCTTTAAAATAATCATAACTAAAAGATATTCTGTCAAGAACATTGCCCCTAACAGTAGATTTTCTTACAATGCCGGCAATTGATTTTGCACCATCTAAATCCATTCTATCTGCTATGCTAAAACTGACAGAATCACGACAAGTGATTATCTTGGAAGGATATACTTTGTAAAATGAGCCAGAAGGATCATTGGTTGTATTAACATACGTTTTATTCTCACCCATAAGCGACATCATTTGGTCTCCTATATCATTGGGATAATTGCTTTTTTCATCAAGCTTTGCTTCTGAATAAAAGGTCTTTACGCCTCCCATACCTTTACTATAATTCATAAAATGCTGAACATACTGGAGTTCTATATGGCTCTTACCATTTTTTCCATCCAATCCGTATATATGAGTCAAAAAATATGAATCCTTATTCGAATCTTCCTTAAAAGCCTCAAACTCATAGGTGACGCCATGTTCATCTGTCAATGTTATATTAGCAGGATAATGATTTTGAAAATCAGAAATAACAATTTTATACTTGCTAGTGTTCTCATCCAATGGGATTGCCACATTCCTTTCCCTGTCAATATAGAACGATACTGAGTTTCCACAAAAATTACCTTGGAAAACATCTGGAGTATAAAATCCCCTGACTAGATCAGAATACATTAAATACTGCTTTTCATTTCCTGGTGGCAAACCAATATCAATGGATGAGCCCGACACAACCACACCCATATTAGCTATATAATGGGCATAAAAAGGACTATAAGCCGAGTACACCTGAAAATTGCTTTCAAAATAACTTTGAGGACTATTAGGTGTTTGCTGAAAATCATCGTGTCCACAAACAATATGTTTTATATAGCCACCACAACTTAAGTTCCATCCTAAGCCTACGAAAGTCGCATTTTGCTCCACTTTTATTCCAGAGGCATCATAATATAGTTCTATTGGATATGATACGTCACCAGACTTCACCTCAAGTAATGGTATTCTAATGTTCGGGGTACCTGTATATTCTGTCATCGCAATCGTTCCATATTTCCCTAATGAAGCTGCCTCTGGAGTCAGATGATTAAAATCTGGCAACAGCTTGTCTATGCTCAAAGAGTTTTCTTGGGAATAAGAAAATTGAGCATAGCATGAAACAACCAACAATAAGCAGAGGACTTTTTTACAACTCCTATGCTGTATCAAAAAATAATTGTATAATATAAAACTCATCATAACAATAATTACTCTACGGAAACTTTCTCTGAAAGCCTCTGATTGTTTACATTAATATATAAGACATATTCACCTCGTGGCAAATTGCCAAAATCTATTACTTGCTCATATCCTTCACCTGCTGGTTGATACTGGTTGAATGACTTCAAGAGCATACCTGATGTGTTACTGAGCACGAACCGCAGCTGACTGTCTGAGGACAAGGAATATGCTATGTGCAATTGCTTACCCGAAATCGTTACGTGATAGGTGATATGAGAAGACGTCTTCGGCTCTTGAGTTTCCTTACCTTGCTGCCCAGCTCGCAACTTTTCATTTTCAGAATCTTCCAACTTTTCGAAGCACTCAACATTGGCCACGCAAGCATATTTTCTCTGCAAGATTTCTCGATTGGCATTTTTCAAAGATGCCAGCAATATCTTGAACACAGGATAGCGATAACCTTGGGCATACCAATCATAAGAATTAACCTCCAACTGCATCTTTTCGGCATTAGGCATTACTTCCGTGCTATCATTCAAAGGAATAATGACTCCATTAACACTCCTCTTGATTAATAACGTATTGGACAAAGATTTATTGTCTGGAAGGATGATTCTTCCAATATCAATAGCCTTAGTGTTACTTATTCCCCTCAGAACAAAATTTATCTTTGAACTATAAGTTCCGTGCCCTTTGATGTTACACACTAAGGAGTCATTAGCAACAAAGGGATAGCGAAGATACTCAAAAGTATCAACGAAATCTATCTTCACAAGGGATGTCTGTATCTGAGACAAGTACAAGCCTGCTGTAGTTTGCACGAAATCCAGCATCTCGTCTTGCCCTATCATCCTAACCTTTGCAGAATCCTTACCATAGAAGGACACTTCTCTCTCCTTTCCCAAATACTTAAGATTTGAGAAATCCCATGTCGATTCATCATTCTCTGGGATACAGAGCTTTTCCATATCCACTAAGTCATAGCGGATACTATCTCCGACACGGAAGCTATTGGAGACATCAGAAAGCATTATTTTTCGCTGTGCTGATAAAACAGAGCATCCATAAAATACTATTACTACAAACATTATATATCTTTTCATAAGCTGATAAAACTATATTAATTTTCTATCAATGTATCTCGTTTAATTTTTGGCATTACAAGCGTATCGGGTTGATAATTAACCAAAACACCATCTCGATGTCTTTTATACATCCTTGCTCTTTTGGTATAATTAATAAATGGAGTTTTATTTATAAACATCGTATCACTAGCATTTTCAGAATTAACAATTGGTACAGAATCCCGAACAGCATAACAAATCGAGATAGTATCTTTGCTTTTCATATGTTTATCAAACATATATACATTCTCACTAGCTGCAATTTTGTATACATTTCCACCAGAAAAAGAGAATCCAAAAGGAGATTGTATCAAATCCTCATAAAAAGGACCTACCCAATATGAACCTTTAATGCGATTATGCCATATTGGTACATCTTTAGATTTTACAATCAAATAAGAATTCTTACCCATTGGATATCTTTCCAAGTCTTTAACTATAAAAGAAACCATATGTCGTTCTCTTCTCTCCTGTGTACAAGAAAACATACAAAATAACAGCATAAATACAATTAAATTTTTCATTATTCTAATGGTCTAAGTTGATAAATTGCCTTCGATAATTTAATTTTCCCCTTTAACAAGCTCATTAAAGAATTCTTACCCCAAACCATCATAATACGTAACAGTCGTTATGGCGTGAGTTCCATCGACATCAAGCACGTCCTTACTCAGCACATAGTTTTGAGTAGGACTTTGTGCCTTGACTGAAATGGCCAAGGCACAAAGAAACAACATGATACTTAAAGTTCTTTCAATTTACAATACTTTCAAGCCTGCCTTCTTAGTCAGATTTTTCTTAATATTCATAATTTACCATTATCTTCTTCAAGTCCTTATCTGCCGAGCTATTGCCATAATATACCTCATAGTTACCTGCCTTGGCACGCACGGTATTGGTGGCAGCATCGAAGAGTTCGAAGTTTCTGCTATCCAGCGTGATGACAGCCTCAGCAGTCTTTCCTGCCTTCACCTCCACTCTCTCGAAAGCCTTCAAGCTCTTCAATGGTCCATCAGCATCAGTTGGATCCTTCACATACACCTGCACAATCTCGGTTCCATCCTTCTTGCCAACATTACTTACAGGCACCTTCAAGGTAATCTTCTCACCCTTCTTCAGGATAGAGTTGGAAAGTGTAGCATCACCCATACGGAAAGAAGTGTAGCTTAAACCATATCCGAATGGGAAGAGCGCATCGTTCATATAACGATAGGTTCTGCCCTTCATGCTGTAATCCTTGAAATCAGGCAACTGCTCTGAATTCTTATAGAACGTAATAGGCAACTTGCCGGCAGGATTGTACTCTCCGAAGAGTACACGAGCCACAGCCTCACCACCTTCCTGACCAGGATACCAGGCTTGGAGAATGGCATCGCAACTCTCTGTCTCTGGAGTCAAGGCGATAGCCGAACCCGAGCAGTTGACAAAGACAACCTTTTTGCCCGCCTCCTTCAAAGCCTTCAGGAAATTGCGCTGAACCTTAGGCAATTCGATGTTGGTGCGGTCACCACCCTTGAAGCCAGAAATCTCGATAGGCATTTCCTCACCTTCCAACTGTGGAGAGATGCCACCTACGAAGACTACTGTCTCGCAATCCTTCAACTGCTTGAGCGAAGCCTGATAGTCGATAGGATTCTCATGACCGATATTGATTTTCATATTGGCATTATAGTTAGGCATCTCAGCATATCGTATTTCTATCTTATACTCCTTGCCTTTCACGCCATCAAACTCGATGCGGGATTCTGCAGTACGCCAATCGCTCTTCTCTGACTTTTTCTCACCATTCAGATAAACCTCATAATGACCGCAGGCAGCCACATCGAGCAATACCTTGGCGTTCTGCTTAGGACGGAATACGGTTTCATACTTGGCAGAAAATCCTGTGAGCTTCACGTTTGGAGCAAAGGCATGCTGACCATAGGTAGTTACCTGCACAGGATTCTTTTCCTGGGTGATGGTAACAGGCTTACCTTCCATTTCACGATTGTTCCAGAAAGTGCCCTTAAAGCCCATCTTGCCATCCATGCTACACTGGTCGAAGTAAGAATCCAAAGTCTGGTCGTTCACCAGGTCGCACCCTTTAAAGGTGACGACCTGGTTTTTCTTCAAACGACTCTTGATACCATCCAGGATGGTAATTGTCTGTCGTGGAGTACCATTATAGTTTCCCCACATCATCGGTTCGTTATCCACATTTGGTCCGATGAAAGCAATCTTCTTTACCTTTTTATCGAGAGGCAATACCTCATTCTTGTTTTGGAGCAGCGTCATGGTCTGCAGAGCCATATCGAGCGAGAGCTGGCGATGCGCCTTGCTGCAAAGCACAGATACAGGAATCTTCGACCATGATACTATCTTGTTGTCATCCATCTCACCCAAGTCGAAACGACCTTCGAGCAGACGAATCACATGCTTATCAACTTCTTCTTCAGTCAGGGCACCATACTTCACAGCCTCAGGCACCGATTTATATACATAATTAAATCCACATTCTACATCAGTTCCAGCCAATACACCCTTAGCTGCTGCATTTCTGGCATTGCTCGAAACCTTATGATTCTCCCAGAAATCAGTAACAGCGCCACAGTCGGAAACTACCAGGTACTTGAATCCCCACTCATCCCTGAGAATCTGCTGCAAAAGGCGGGTGTTGCCGCAGCATGGTTCATCATCCCAACGCTGATAGGCACACATCACCTCACGCACCTTGGCATCCTGCACCAGTGATTTGAAGGCAGGCATATAAGTTTCCCAAAGGTCGCGCGGTGTAACATCGGTAATATTGTCTGTATGGCGAGCCCATTCCGGTCCGCTATGAATTGCATAGTGCTTGGCACAAGCCCAGAGTTTGCGGTATTTCGTATCTTCTGGTCCCTGCAATCCGCGCACCACGGCACATCCCATCCTACTGGTAAGATAAGGATCCTCACCATAGGTTTCCTGTCCACGTCCCCAGCGAGGATCACGGAAGATATTCACGTTTGGAGTCCAGACCGAGAGGGCATGAAAACGGGTTACATCTCCTCCCTTCTGCTGCAGTTCATTCCATTTGGCACGCATCTCATCAGATGTTGCATCAAAGACTCTATACACCATTCTGTCGTTAAACGAAGCTGCCATTCCGATAGGTTCCGGAAAGACGGTTACATCTCCCATGTTCGCCACACCATGCAGTGCCTCGCTCCACCACTGGAATCTCTTGATTCCCAATCGTGGGATAGCCGGCGAATCATCCAGCATCAGAGAAGCTTTCTCTTCCAAAGTGAGACGACCACATAAATCTACCGCTCTCTCATGAGCCGAGAGGGCTGGATTCTGATAAGGAAACTGCTGTGCAGAAGCATTGCCGGATGACATAGTCAGCACAAACATCAAAGCTGCGTATATAACTTTCTTGTTCATTGTAATTACTATTAAGCTATTAGTATATTAAATTGGGATTCATCATGAATTTATGGTTGTCTGAAATTCCATTTAGAATTATCGCTGTTGAAATCGAAGGGAGCCAGACCTGGGGTACAGTCGCCGAGTGAAACCAATGCAAGTTTCTCTTCTGTGCCTGGCACAGCCTTTGGCATGATGCGATAGGTGCCATCGGTGAGCTGTTCGATGCGCCAAAGCTGGGCATCTTCACCCGTAAACTCAGGTTTGGCAATGACATCATGCTGAGCGGTTGCGGTAAGATAGCGAGTAGTGCCTTCTATGCAGATTTTATAATAAGGACCACCCAGATAACCACCCTTTCCGGCAGGCATGATACTCCACTTCTGATGAGGACGGAACATATAATCGTTCATTCTCACCTTTACTTCTCCCTTAGGCCATTCTGCCTCTACCTCCTTCAAGGTCTGAGGTTCAATATTCTTCAGAGGCTTGGTTGGCTTAATCCAGAAAGGTTCGATATCCCGCTGCATTCTCACGAAATCTACGGCAATCTCCAGGGCATAGCCTCTTCGTTCCGATTCTATCTCGTAGGTTCCGGCATGAAATTCATCACCAGCCACAGGCCAGTCGTTCTTCCACAATAAAGGACGGATAGCCAACACGCTTCGTCCTCCCTGTCTGAAATCAGACTCATAGTGGAACGACATCTTTTCTACACCCTCTTCCTCGATATAGCGTCCGAAGTGACCGGGACCCGTCTTCAGATTGTTGGCAGCAATCACCATCTTTCCACCGCCCTGCAACATCTCTCTGCCCACATTATCTACGTATGGACCGGTTATCTTTCGCGAACGTCCCACCACGATATTGTAGGTAGAATTAGGACCATCGCAACAGGTGCCATGAGTGCCGAGAAGATAATACCAGCCGTTGCGGTAAATCAAATCAGTAGCTTCGCAGTCGATGGCGATATTGATGGGTTCGTTGCCTTCCATCCGCTTACCTGTCTTCGGATCAAGTTCTACCAGACGGATAAATCCGAAATAGGTACCATAGCTGAGCCAGAGTCTGCCGGTAGTAGGATCGAGCAACAAGCCCGCATCAATGGCATCACAGTCTTCATCATCCAATGAAGAAGCTACCACAACCGGTTCAGTATATTTGAAATCAGGCGATTTCGGATCGAGCGTTTTGTTCCACATCGTCAGGACATCACCGCGATGACTGCCTCCCAATCCACCACCCGTAGCACTGTAGGCTACAAGATAACGGTCGCCAATCTTCAACACATCAGGAGCCGCTCCTCTGCCGGGACGAACAGCACCACCCTGCCAGGTCCAGCCATCCTCCGACCAGATTCCACCTTCACCCGTTCCAAAGGTATAATACTTTCCATCACACAGGGCAATGGTAGAAGGATCATGAATGAAAGGTTCGCCAACCTGGGCTTCTGCCTCGTAAGCAGATGAAGACAACAAGGCAACCAAAGCAGCGGCATAAAGTTTCTGCTGAACAGCAATCGGGCTAAAATATCTGAAAAATATATTGTTCTGTTTCATAACTTTCTTTATTGATTGCACTACTTCACGTGAATAGACAGGTTTCTGACAGGCTTGCCTTGTCCGTCGATGATTCGGACACAGAAGTCACTCATGCCAGGGCCATTGATTACCGCACCACGAAGGATATTTCTACCTTTCTTCAAGGTAAGCTTCTTAGAAACCACATCATCGCGAACCATTCTTCGGTCGCCTTCGAGCATCACCGCCTCCTCACCATTGAGCCACCACATGGAAGCACCATTCGAGCCAACAGACAAGCGGACGTCTTTCATCTCCTCAGGGCAATCGATAATGGTAACCGCCCAGAACAAGACACCATACTTGGGCTTTTTAAACGAAGTAGCGAAACGGAAGAGCTTGACGTTATAGAGCTTGCTGTCCAGAGCATGCCATTTCAGCTTTTCCTTTCCCACCTTCACGATGGCTCCATCCTTAGGAACTATTTCCATCTGTTTAGGGAAATACTGCGTATGGAATATCTCCTTCAGATAAGAATCAGTAAAAACGACATTGCTCTTGACCGGCACAGAGATTGGCTCCAAGAGCAACCATCTCTGAATAAAGCCAGCCGCATTAGGCATGACTGCCAGCTTGCCGACTGGTCCGAAATAAGGATTGATGTCTGCAGGTAAATTCCTATTTTGGGCATCCGCAGAGGAATGCCCAAAAAGGAATACACATAAACAAAACAATCTAACTATTTTATAAAATAAGTTGTACATAGACTATTCATTATTATTGAGGTTCGATAATCAGATAAAGCCCAGCCAGTCTATCTCAACATCGGCTCCACTCTGCAAGGATACATGGAGAGCATGAACGCCCAGAGGAGCATGGAGCACCTGGGCACGGACATTCTTCCAGGCTGCCGACTTCGGAATCTTCACCTTAGCGATGATATTACCCTTCTTGCCATCGGCTCTGACTACGAGCACACCGCCCTTAACCGACTTGGCACGAACGGTGATTTCTTCCACCTTCTCATTACCGAAATCCACCTTATTATATATAAGGGCAGTATTCGATTTAGAGAAGAGAGTCTTCCAGCCGGCAAAACAATTGTTTTTATCCAGATATTCAATACCAATACCCTTGCCTTGCAGCGCAGAATAACGGTCAATCTGAATATGCGAACGTGCCTTCGTCAATCCCACACCTCTCAGTGTAGGTATCACCTTCTGTATCGTTCCGTCAGGATTGAAGTTCAGAGAGTCGATTCGCACCGAGCGGTTCTTGTCGAACTTAGGCGAATAATCATTATGATGATAGAAGAGATACCACTGTCCCTGATATTCTACGATGCTATGATGATTGGTCCAGCACTTCGTAGGCGACTCATCCATGATGATGCCCTTGAACGTGAAAGGTCCCATCGGATGGTCAGCCATGGCATAAGCCAGCGTTTCGGTTCCATCCTTTTCACGTACCCAAGGGAAGGTGAAATAATATTTGCCGTTACGCTCGAAGGCAAATGGTCCTTCCTTGAATCCTTCAGGCAATCCCTCTACCAGTTTGGGTTCCGAGGCAAGTTCCGTCATATTTGGTTTCAGCTTAGCCATGTGCAATCCTGCTCCAGCCCAGTAGATATAAGCCTGTCCGTCCTTATCTATCAGCACACAAGGATCTATGCCGTGCACACCCTCTATGGGTTTCCACATCGGCATAAACGGTCCTTCGGGCTGGTCGGCAACAGCCACACCTATTCCGAATCCCTTCTCCTCCCCTTTCGGAGCAGCAGGGAAATAAAAGTAATATTTCCCGTTTTTCTCCACACAATCTGGAGCCCACATCGTATAGCTTCCATCCTGTACCCAAGGTACTTTATCCTGCGAAACGATGACTCCATGATCCTGCCACTCCGTAAGATTAGTGGAAGAGAAAACGTGATAATCTGCCATACAGAACCATTCCTTCAGTTTCTCGATAGGACTCGGAATGTCATGAGAAGGATAAAGATATACCTTCCCGTTGAATACGCGAGCCGTAGGATCAGCAGAATACTGTCCGCTGATAATCGGGTTTTGGGCTGATGCTCCTACCGCCATTGTCATCAACATTGCACACATCCATGTTTTCATACGCAAATTCCCTTAAAGAAGAAAAAAGGGGGTGCTTCTTTTCAAAACACCCCCTAATTATCAAACTAACCTATAGTTCTTTTAACTTAAAACGTTTTATTTACAAAACAACTTCATGATTACCAACCAGGGTTCTGCTCCAGGTTAGGATTCTTATCCAACACGGTCTGTGGATAAGGGAAGAACTCATGCTTGCCCTCCTTGAAACCTACCTTGAAATTAGTCTCAGGAGTGTTGGTCGTATAGAAACGGCTGTTTGCTTCTGATCCATGCTCCCAAGTTACATTCTGGTCGTCTGCCTTTGGAGCTCTGAAAACCTTATCAAACAAATGTGGCACGACTGTACCAGCCTTAGTCAAACGATCTTTGGCCTTTGTATCATTCCATCGCATGATATCGAACCAACGACAGCCTTCAAGCCAAAGTTCATATGATTTTTCTTTCTTCAACACATCCATATCAACAGTTTCACTGATTGTCTTGGAACCAGCACGTTTCTGAATCATATTGATATATTTCTTAGCTTCAGCCTGATCGCCTGTCTGAAGACAAGCCTCTGCATAATTGAGCAAAACCTCAGCGTAACGCATTACAAGATAATTATTCAAGCGAATGTTATCACCATATTTCTTGCCATCTGTATCAGAAGCTCTCATTATTTGCTTGAACGCCAACCAGGTAGAGTTGCCGTAGAGTCCCTGAAGAGGGTCATTGATGCCAATCTTGTTACTGGTTTTCTTCTGCTCGTCAGTCATATTATCGATTTCATCCTTGCCGTAAGACATATGATAAACCGCATCATCAATATGCTTTAAAGTAGCCTTCAAGCGATAAGAGTCACCATCATTGGCATAGAACTCGTCACCAAACCACTGAGGCACGCCAAGGCCACCCCAGCCATCAACGCCGCCACAATAAACCTTGTTAGGAGAAGCAACAAAGTGATCAGCACGCCAATCCCAATAGTTGGTCTCCATCCAGCTAGAACGCTGAATCATACCACCCCAATCGGTCTTACCTGCATTATACTCGAAGTTGACTTCAAATACCTTCTCCTCGTTGGCATCACCCTCGATATGGAAGTTGTCAGCATATTTCTCACCAGGAACAAGGTCATACTTGCCCGAGTCTATAACCTTTTTAAGGGCAGTTTTAGCCTTGTCATACTGACCGGCAAACAAATAAGCCTTTCCGGCAAGAGCATATGCAAAGCCCTTGGTTACCTTCACAGCTCCATCCTTGTCATCCTTACTTTTACGCTCATCCAAATCGTTGGCAGCATTCTCACATTCCTGCGCAATCCACTCTATCAACTGTTTGTGATCCATAGGATTCTCAGGATCCTTATCGCAATTAACAGGCTGTGCAGAAGCATCCAGAACATGAGTTACCAATGGTGGAGTACCCCAAAGATTAGCCAACAGGAAATAATCATAAGCACGAAGCACACGAGCCTCTGCAGCGCAACGTTTCTGCACAGCGGTAGTAGCATCGGCAAAGTGATCGAGTACAAGGTTACAGGTATATACAGAGAGATAGAGACCTGTGTACATAAACTTTGGCACCTCAGCCTCAGCATCATAATAGAACTGATTGAGCATGATACCAAACGTATTATCACCAGAGTTGGCACCTGCTGCCAACACATCGTCTCCACACTCATTGACTATCAGTTTCAATGGAGTATAAATACCTGGGCCACCACCATCGTGGTTACGTCCCATCACATTACACATAAAGCCTTCGTATGCAGCAACGAGGGCTGCCTCTGCATCAGCATCGGTCTTATAGAAGTTCTCGGTAGGTATTACACCCTTCTGCTCAATGTCTAGCTGATCCTCACAAGACGTAGTGAGCGTCATTGTTCCTGTGGCAGCAAGAGCCAATATTGTTGAAAATAATATTTTCTTCATTTCTTTTCGTTTTAAAAGGTTAGAATGTTACATTGATACCAAATACCACCTTCTTGGAAGTTGGATAAGTACCATTATCAAAACCACGAGAGGCACCACTGTTGATAGAAGCGGTCTCCGGATCAGCACCAGGATACTTGGTGATGGTGAAGAAATCATCCAGTGAGCAATATACACGAAGATTGCTGATACCTGCCACGCTAGTGATAGCCTTTGGCAATGTATAGCCCAACTGAATCTGCTTGATCTTGAAATACGAGCCACTGAACACAGCTGCATCAGAACTGAAGAACTTCCAGTCGGTAGCAACCTTTTTCATATCAGGATATTTAGCATTGGTGCGGTCTGCTCTCCAAGAATCCTTCCAGTAGGTATCAATTCCATTGATCAACGGACGGTCTGCAGAAACCATCAAGTTGTAAATCTTGTTGCCAGCAGCGCCTGTTCCAAATACGGTGAGGTCAAAGCCCTTATATTCTGCATTAAGAGTAATACCATAAGTAAACTTAGGAATAGCTGAGCCCAAATCCTGCTTATCTTCATCGGTTGGAGCTGAAGTTGTTTCGCCATTCTTATTATAATAGAGAGCACTACCATCTTCGGCTACACCTGCATACTTGTAACCACGGAAATACCATACCTGATGGCCAGCCTCGAATGTAGGCTTAAGCTGGTTATTGAATCCATCAATACCTATTTCGGTCAAACGGCTTATAAGGTTAGAAACCTCCTTCACCTCATTCTTCAGAGTTGAACCATTTACGGTCACACTATACTTGAAGTCCTTGATGTTGTCTCTCCAACCCAACTCGAAATCAAGACCAGAGTTAAGTACCTTACCTGTATTAACAACACTCTTGTTTACACCAATCTCTGGAAGAGGAGTAATCTGAATCAAGAGGTCTTTGGTAGTCTTGCGATACCAGTCAACACCCAAGGTAAGACGGTCGTTAAGGAAACGAGCATCAAGACCTAAGTCCACCTGCTCAGATGTCTCCCACGTCAAGTCAGGATTGGCAAGACCAGTTGGCTTGGAACCATAGGCAAGCTTACCATCACCGATAGATGGATTATACTGATAGAAGCTCTGGTTGAGTGCAATAGGAGAAGAATATGGATAACCGCTCAGGATATTGACGTTACCATTGCGACCCCATGATGCACGGAGCTTCAGGAAGGAAACGGCATCACGGTCGATATGATCCTTGAAGAACTTCTCATTGCTGATAGACCATCCCGCAGAGAAAGATGGGAAGTTACCCCAACGAGCCTTCTTGGAAAGCTTCGATGTATCGAAGGCATCACGACGGAAGTTGAGCTGCAGGAAGTAACGGTTGTCATAGCTGTAAGATACACGACCAAAGTAAGATAACTCTGTTGCATCTGAAGGAGCGTTACCTACATTCTTGCCTGCATCAGCCAACAAGTAGTCGATGTAACGGAAGTTTGGCTCATAATATGAGAGTATGTTACCTCCTGTAGAACTGATGGAACTATTATCCCAATGATTCTTGGTAAACGACATACCTGCCATCGCACCCACTGTATGCTTGCCGAATGTATTCATATAGTTGGCAAAGTTCTCCCACTGATAGTACAAACCATTATTGGTATTCGCTGCAATGGTATAGTTTTCACTATGTGCCATAGATGATAACCAATATGGAGTCTCGTAGTTATGATAGTTACTCTGAGTGATACGATAACCTAAGCGAGAAGTAAATGTAAAGCCCTTGAATGGCTTGATATTGGCAGCAACGGTACCACGTACATTGATACCAGAATTCCATGTGTCATGACGGTCGCGCTGATAGAGAGGGTTACCAGTAGCATCATCTACATATTTAGAAGTACCATAGAAGTCATTGTTATGGCTTGGATCTCTAGGAACTGCGCCACCGGCTTCTACCTGTGCCTTCATGCCAGGAGCCAAATCCTCCACATTACTGATATAAGCTGGAGTCAAAGGATCGATAGAAACCACAGAGTTCAGCAATGAACCATAACCTTTAGTTACACCTTTGGTCTTCCACTTTTCAAAAGATGTATTAGTAGTCACGTTCAACCACTTATAGATATCATAGTCGGCATTGATCTGACCAGTGAAACGCTTATAAGTATCCTTGCTACCTTTAACGATACCATCATTGTTCAGGATATTCAGGCTGGCGAGGAAACGTCCCTTACCGTTACTTGCCTGCAAGGTGAGACTATGCTGGTGAGCCAAGGAATTCTCAAACACCTCGTCATACCAGTTGGTATTCTGTCCATTATAACCGTTTTTCTGGAGCAAGGCATCATCAATATCACCCAAGTACTTATGATACTCAATATACTCAGGAGCATCAAAGATATCAGCCCTCTTTCCCAACGACTGGATGGTGAACTTGCTACTGTAAGAGATCTGAGCCTTACCGCCATTGGCAGCACCCGTCTTGGTAGTAATGATAACGACACCATTACCCGCCTGCGCACCATAGATGGCAGCAGAAGCGGCATCCTTCAATACCTCCATGCTTTCAATCATAGATGGATCCAGATACTGGATATTATCCACCTTCAAACCATCGACGATGAGCAACGGACCGATATTACCACTATTGGAAGAATAACCACGGATACGGATATCGGCAGCCTCACCCGGACCACCCGAGTTGATAATCTGTACACCGGCAGCCTTACCCTGGAGGGCAGCACCGGCATCGGTAGCTGACAAGCCCTTGATGTCATCGCTCTTGATAGATGCAACTGCACCTGTCAGGTCGCTCTTCTTCTGAACGCCATAACCGATGACAACGACATCATTCAGAACTTTAGAATCATCCTTCAAGGTAATGGTAAGCGTTTTACCAGCCTGAGCTTTTACGGTCTTAGACTCCATACCTATATAGGTAATCGTCAATGTTGCATCAGGCGCAGCATCAATGCTAAACTTACCATCCAAATCAGTAACCACACCTTGCTTGCTGCCAGCAGCCTTCACTGTAGCACCAATGACAGGTTCACCACTTTGGTCTGTAACTACTCCTTTTACAATACTCTGAGCCGACATTCCTGCAGGGAATAAACAGAGAAAGGATAGCAACGCTAACGGCTTTTCAATCTTTCTTAAGTTCCTCATAAGAAAATAGATTAAATTATTTATTTTATCAGTTTATGATTGTGTACGTGTTCAGTAAAAACATTCTTTTGCAAAGCACGCTGCAAAATTAAGATTTATTTCGTGAAATGACTTTCTCTCATGTTACAATTACTTTGCGAAACATAATAAAAAAACAAAAAGAAACATAAGATATTAGAAATATAACAAAAAGAAATCCCGAAACTGCCAGGCAGTGTCGGGATTTCTTTTTGTTATATTATTGATTTCCTGTCTTGTTACTTGAACAGATGTGGCACAAATTCCTTCAGACAGCGGCGCCAGGTAAGCCACTCATGATGAGTGCCAGGAGAAACATAGACATCAAGCTTGATGCCCAGGTCCTTCAATTCCTTCGCCATCTTCTCCGTGCCGAAGTTCTCTTCAGAACCGCAGCCCATGAACATATAGTTTATCTGACTGTTGAACTTCTCTGCATCGGCAAAGACGCCGTTGAAGCAGGTCTTGACATCCACACCGAAAAGTGCACCGCTGAAGGTTCCCAGGGCAGAGAACTTATCCAAGTTCGGCAACACGGTGTTGAAAGTCTGGCAACCGCCCCATGACAAGCCAGCCATCGCACGATGCTCTCTGTCGGTATAGGTTCGGAACTTCTTATCTACCATCGGAATCAGATCCTTGATAATCACATCGTAGAAAGATGCGCCATAGAGCTTGCGCTCCTCATCCACATCCTTGCCCGGACGTGGCACGAAAGGCTGCTTTACATCGCCGCTCTCCATCACCACAATCATAGGCTCAGCCTTGCCTTCGGCAATGAGATTGTCCATGATGTGCTGCATATAGCCCTGATGGCTCCAGCCCGTCTCGTCCTCGCCCATTCCGTGCTGCAGATAGAGCACTGGATAGCGCTTGCTCAGATTGGTTTCATATTCTGCCGGTGTATAAACCATGGCTCTGCGGAACTTGCCCTGAGATGCAGCATAGTAAGATACCGAACGAACCTGACCCTGTGCTACTCCCTGCTGAGGACGATAGTAGTTGCCTTCGGCTCCCTCAGGAACCTCCAAGCCACTCGCCTCTCGGCAGCAACCGAAGTAGGTTTCGCTGGCAGGATCTACTACCTGTACACCATCCACGTTCAGGAAATAATAGTGGAAGCCCACTACCAATGGGTCTGAAACACCATACCAGTCGCCGTCGAAATCCTTCTTCATCGGATACTTCTTTCCGCAAATGTCGAAGATGACCTGCTTTGCCTCAGGAGCATGGAGCTTGACGTAGGCACGGCGGTCTTTATCCACACGCGGATAATTGGCATCCGGAATGATGCCGAGCAGCGAGAGCATCATGTTGGCATAACGCTTACCCATGGTGCGATAGCTTTCGGCAATGAAATGCAATCCATCGCCACGCTGCGGACATCCCTTGGAAGAGATGACGTGGGCAGTAGGGATAGTCTTGGCGATATCATCCACGATGGCGATATGCTGCCAGCAGCTGCCGCCCTGGTCTTTCTGAACGGTTTCGCCCACGAGCAAAGGTACATCTTCTGCCTTCAGGTGCAACTCTTTCAGAATATCGTTATACACGGTCTTCACCCGGTTGGGCCAGTTGACATCACCATTGTTGGTTTCTCCCTGATGCAGCAGGATTCCCTTGATGACACCCTGCTTCTGGGCAATCTTGGCAAGCTCGATGAGTCGGGCGTATGGATTGCCGTTATACTGGGAAGCGAAGTTCTTCATCCAGTCGGGCTGCTTCTTCAGATACGCCTTGCAGGTGCGCTTGTCGAAGAGGTCGATGCTGGCGCCACCCACAGCCACGGTGATGGTTCCCACCTTGATGCTGTCTGGCAGGTTATCCACCATCTTTCTTCCGAAATAATCTACAGGAGTAAGGCCAGTACTAGGACGAGCCTGGGGAGGGACAGCGGTATGCCACTGTCCCTTTTTCCATCCTGCCTTCTCATCATCCACGGCATACATAGCCATGAATCTTGGATTTACTCCTGTCCGGTCGATGTCTTCAATGGCGGCATTACCCTCCATGTTCGACTGTCCGAAACAGAGATAAATTTGAAAATTAGGATCGGGGCTTACATTGCCCCCATTACTTGCCTGTGTCCCCATAGGAAGGCACAGATTCATGAAAAGAGATGCGATAATTATTAAACGTCTCATTTGTTATATGTTAAATATCAATTATAGAGATGCTTTTGGATAAAAAATTGGTCATGTCATCACGACACGACCAACCTTAACGACTAACATTTTTTTCGGTTAATCTTTGTATGATAAAACCTAAAACTAATGTCTTTTAGAGTAATTACTTGGCTTCCTTCCAATATTCTGGAGCACCAAGACCAACAGCGAAACCTGCGTATGTGTGCTTGCGGAGATAGTTGCTATCCCAAAGACCTGTAGGGCAACCTGGACGCCAACCTGAATCCTTAGGAGAATCAGTAGCACACCACTGAGTGATACCATACTGCTGAGCCTGTGGAATCAGCTCGAAGTACTTCTGGATGATGAATGTATAGAAACTACGCATCTGCTTGTGCTGCTCCTCAGTCATCTTGTCGAAGGTAACAGAAGTACCAGCCTCATCCTCATAAGCCATATCAAGCTCAGAAATCTTGACGAGCTTACCAGTCTTAGCCATCAACTTAAACATCTCTTCGATGTCGCTCTGAAGCTTAGCCTGCTTAGTTGCATCACCATAGCATGTTACGTGCATCTGTGTACCAATACCATCGATAACAACAGGCTCCTCTGCATTAGGATCTTCCCACAGACCAATCCAGTGGATCAAGCTCTTCAGCTTAGCGTGCTGATCCCAGTAACCTTCCAAGTTGTAGTCATTGATAAAGAGCTTCAACTTAGATGGATCACCATTGTGCTCAGCAAAGCTCTTACGTGCATCTCTTACGGCTGTACGAACATAGTCGATATCACCGAGATAATCCTGCCAGTAGAAGCTATTGGCTACATCAGAAGCAGGAGCATTAGTTGCATGCTGCAACTCATTGAATCCATCAGCACCAACCTTACCAGAGATCGCCTCATTAACGACATCCCATGTAGTAACATAACCATCAGTAGCCTCCATCATACCATCAATCCAAGTTCCCATGGCAGTGGTAAGAGCATTTTTCTTCTCTTCATCGGTGAGAGGAATGGAGTTGAGATTCTTGACCTGACAAACCTTAACAGAATGTACATCCAAAGTAGCATCAGCTGTCTGTGGTTTCAAGATAATATCATAATTACCTCCAACAATATTAGGCATCTGAAGTTTTACGGTATGACGACCAGCAGAAACAGGTACACTTACAGTAATTTGCTGGTCACTGCCACCCCAACCATTCTGCATAGTCAATTCTACTCCACTAGCATCCTTTGAAGCAGACAAGTCAAGATAAACCACATAATTACCCTCCTCAGAAAGCGTATTTTCGCCACCTGGCATAACAAAGAACTGAGACCAATCTCCTGTTGGAACAAAATGGATAGCACCATTCACAACAGGTGGTTCGCATCCCATAGCAAAGAATGGGAAAGGTCCATCAGTATAGGTTTTCTCATGAACTAGTTGTTCTACCTCTTTAGATGCGGCTGCAGAAGCCACCTTGATGGTACAGCCAGTCGGGTTCCAACCACGAGCCGACTCTTTTGCAAAGTCTCCATTTTCAATAAGATTCTCATCAGAACCAGCTTTCGTCAACTTAAAGTCATCGCAAGAAATGGTTCCTCCTACGTTACCGAACACAAACTGGAGCTTATCAATAGGGAAATTGGCTGTAAACTCCCACTTCAAAGTAGAATAATCCTTAGTGATGTCATAATCAGCCATATACTGAACATCATTACTACCACCCCATTGGTTTTTATTATCACTTGCTTCCCAAATAGGCCAAGCAGCAAAAGTTCCACCATCCGAAGCCTTTACCTTAACGGTCATCACGTAACTTTGTCCCTTAACCAATGCCTTAGGCAACACATAACTAATCTGTTTATCCCATTTATTGGCACCAGCTTCGCCACAAGCAATCTCCAAGTACTTGTTTCCACCATTTGGATCAGGTGGCAACTCCTTATCCTTGATAAGATTTTTGAGGTACTTATTGGCTGCCTGAGAATGCCAAGCCAGCGTATGACCATAAATCGTCATATCTGCATCTTGCGCATTCTTGACGAACTCCTTGACTAACGAAAAATCCGTACTGCCATCATCTTTCACACAAGAAGACATTTTCATGGCATTACCAGCAGTCATTTCATTGAAATTGCTACCAGCAAGGCAATATACAAGTTCCTGCTTGTTGAATTCGGCTGCTTCGAGCGCAATGCCCAACTTAAAGTCGGGATTGCACTTGCCGGCAGCTTTCATATCTTCCACGTATTTCTTCAAAGGCTCGTAGTTATTCAGATACTGATAATCCTTCAAATTCTTGGTCATATCAGTTCTGTACTCCGAGAACTTGTCATCAGCACAAGAAGACAAAGCCAAGAGAGCCACCAAGCCTAAACCTAAATTAATATTTTTCAATTTCATAATAATCAAATTATTAGAATGATACTTATCTATCAAGAATATTACTTCTTGATATACTGAGGACTGAATTGAACAACACCATTGGTGTTACCACGAGTCTCGGCAACAAACTGATCGGATGTTTCCAAAGCAATACCAGAACCGAAATCAACCTTGTAATTGAGAGTCAGGATGTCACGATCCTTGTTACCCCAAGCCAACTTAGCTCCCTTTTCTACAAACTTTCCTGAACCAGAAGCAGTCATGCCCTCTGTATCAGAAGTAACGGTACAATTACCATTATCATCGAACGTAAGTTTCAAGTTGCAAGAGACCTTTGAGCCGTCAGCTTTATTTACAGAGACTACGAAATTACATTCCTTCAAACTCTTGGTTGTAATTCGACTCACTTCATCCTTTTCAAGAGTTGCACCTTCACGCTTTACCTCATGAGTTTGTCCATTCTCTGTAATCTTGTCAGTTCCTCTACGGAAATAATAGCCATCCCATGGATTCATAAACCTAACGCAATAAAGGATATAATCCTTAGGAGCAACAGACCAAGCTGAAGCATCAGTACGAACAGGAGTAGTACCTGCAACGAAAGGAGAACCCGAAAGAATAGAATCGGCTCCCACCATTTCCTTGATGCGAACTGGGATTACATAGGTATTCTTTGCACAATCTGGGTCAGCAAAAAAAGCATCCTCCAACTTAACCTGAAGACGTCCCTGCAATTTCCCATTATACGCAACCGTCTTGGTAGGAATTGTATAATAATTGCTAGGCATTGGCTTTACAGGAGTGACTCCATCCTCAAAATACAGATTGTCACACAATGAATTATCAACATCTACATTCAATGTGATGTTTTTTCCATTATATGCTCCACCCATTGTAGATACGATATACAATACATGATTGTTATCATCCGTATTATCGCGATTCTCATCATTGCCTAAAACTACAGAACGTTCGATATACTGATAAGGATAATATACAGTAGTACCGCCCTCATAATCAGGAAATTCTTGGTTGCCATTCTCACAAGAGTTAAAGCCTAAAGCCAAGATTCCCAATGCAGCCATGGACAAATATTTGCTTATCTTCATTGTTTTCATCATTTTAAATATTAGTCGTTATTTTTTACTTCCCAGCCCTTATTCTGCTGCAAGTTGCTCCACTTCAACATTTCGCTCTGTGGTATAGGACCGTAATACATGTAATCTTTATAGCTGCGATCCTCAACCTTCATGTCTTTGTATGATGGGACACCAGCCTCTGAAGTGATTTCAATACCACGCACAGCCTCATTTAGAGGAGCTTTCCAACGGCGAAGGTCACTAAAGCGCTTATTTTCAAAACAAAGTTCCAAACGACGCTCGTTGCGAATCAACTCACGCATTTTCTCTTTGCTACCAGCGCACTCATCCAAGTATGGATCCTCGCCAGACTCGCCAATTCCGGCACGCTTACGGATTGCCTTGATTACATCGTAAGCTGAGTAGTTGTGAGATCCCTTACCCTGTGGTCCCCAAGCCTCGTTGGCAGCCTCAGCGTAATCGAGGAATATCTCAGTATAGCGAATATACACAGGATAATGATACTGAGCATTCTTTGAATTAGGGTCAGGATTACAATCCTCACGCAACAGCTTTTTCATGTAATAGCCTGTACGAGTAGAATTGGAAATCTTATTCAAACCATCATTGTTATTAGCCGTCGTAATGTCTGTATGAATGGTCTTTCCCTTATAAGTACTACCATCATGAATGATATAAAGGTCAAGACGAGGATCTCGATTGCTGTAAGGATTCAACTTATCATACTCAGAACGAGCATCGTTGATAGGATAACCATTTACAGCAGGGAATGCATCGACCAGATTCTGAGTTGGGTTGATTCTACCCTTACCATAAAGAGACGGAGGGAAATTATCTGACTCTTGGTTCAGACCAAGATCCCAGTCATCAGCACCATTGGTACGACTGCCACGCCAAAGAATTTCAGCAGGACAAGCACCTGAGCCAAGCGCATCGATTTCCCTGGTTTGCATAAACCAATTATTACCTGTAGCAGACAAACCATTCACACCATTGATACGGTCAAGAACGGTAGCTGCATCGTCAGCAGCCTTAGCATAATCCACGTTTGTACCTTCAGAGAAAGCAGGACTAGCTGCAAGCAAAGATACCTGTGAGCGAATAGCCTCAGCGATACGGCCGCTGATACGACCACGCATAATGGTACCAAACACACGGTTGTAGTCTCCTGCGGTTTTTACTCCGATTTCCTTATACTTGGCAGGAACATCGTTATCATCAGTCAAATCATTGTAATCAAGAGGGAGAAGCTTGGCAGCCTCGTCCAAATCGCTATAGATTTGATCCAAGCACTCTTGGAATGTATTACGTGGCTTGTTAAAATCATCAGTAGAAGACTCTGGTTCTGTCAAATTAGGAACGCCAAGCAGTTTGCCATCGGCTGTCCATCCACCATGATTCATCAAAAGATAATACAAGTTGAGAGCTCTCAAAGCATAAGCTTCACCTTTACGGCTATCACAATACATCTTACGGGCATTCTCGTCCTTTGCCCAGTTTACCTTATCTACCTCCTGAAGGAAGATATTGAGATATTGGATACTAGCACGACCACTTGTCCATTTAGACATAGGATCGTTATTAGCAGTCCAAGAACCTGTAGCCATCTTGAGATAGCCATTTGTCAAGTCATTGCTTACAGCGTCATCTGTAGCAACATCAGTAACACTCTTGGTATTGTAAGGAAGCATCGCATAACCATATCCCAATAGTCCCTGAGCGTATGTTGGCTCATTGTAAATCTCATCCAAGCCACGGTTGTTTTCCTCTGCAGGCTCGAAAAGATCTGAGCAAGAAGCCAAAGTAAGCGACATTGCTGCTAATATAAATATATTTTTTACTTTCATTTCTTTCTACATTTTAAAATGATTAGAATGTTGCCTTTACACCTATATTATAATAGCGTGTCTGAGGCGCAGACCCAACGTTCATCTCTAAGACTTCGCGCTCTCCTGAAATGGTAAGCAAGTTAGCTCCGCTTACGTATGCCGACAACCCCTTAAGCCATGTCTTTTGGAACAAAGTACTAGGCAAGTCGTAAGTTACCTGGACCTTAGCCAAGCGGAAAGCATCTGTCTTGTACATCCAGAAGTCTGATGTCTGGAAGTTGTTGTTACCATCAAGAGATGTCAAACGAGGATAGGTTGCAGTCTCTTTGGTTTCCTCTGTCCATCGGTTACGAACTACAGCAGAATATTTGCTATCGCCCTTTACCCACCAATAAGAATTGTTCTTGACTCCCCAAGCACCGAAGTTACCGGTACCAAGAGCGAAGAAGGTAAAGTTCTTCCACTTAGCTGTAAGATTGACACCAAGCGTGAATGGTGCTCCGTACCAACCACCCTTACCCAAGAAGACTTGGTCGTATTGGTCAATTTTATTATCACCATTTACATCCACATACTTGATGTCACCAGGTTTAACTGTTCCACCAAAATAGCTTTGGTCTGGAGAATTCTTGATTTCCTCCTCGTCTTTGAAGAGACCTGCGCTCTTGTAGCCCCAAATGCCATCAAGTGCCTTTCCTTGTCTGTTCTGATACTGCTCTACGTTGTTCTCATCTCGTTTGGTAGCCTTGGTTGTATAGTAAGTACCTGTCACACCAAGTGAGAGATCCACATCACCTACCTTCTTATTGAAGTTGGCAGCGAAATCAAATCCTACTCTACGATTATTGTTGTAATTAAGTACAGGCATAAACGAAGCCGCTGGATAACCAGTATTCAAATGAGAAGGATAGAATGTTGGCGAAGAGATGAGATAACCCTCCATCGAATTGATGAAGAAACTTGCATCCAATGTCACCAATTTCTGCCACAAGGATGTCTTGAAATTCAGAGACAACTCTTTGCGCTTGATAAAATCAAGGTCATTGTTCTCACCTCTTTTTGAATAGGTGTATTTATCGCTAGATCCATCATACCATCCATAGCCGAAATCAGAAGTCCAAATACTCTGATAGAGATAGTAGCGATTGTCACCATTTGCTATATCAATATCCTCATTGATAATACTACCTGACACACTAATCATCATGTCATCTACCACCTTGGAATTCTTCAAGAAAGACTCATTCTTGAGTCTCCAACCCAAAGAAAGTGATGGTGAGAGAGCCTCACGATGACCTGGAGCCAACTGGGCAGAGTGAATGGCAGCTAATCCTAAATCTGCGTAATACTTCTGGGCATAATTGTAAGAAGCATCGAATGCAAGATTGGCACTAGAGTTCTTATGATACTGTCCAGACTTCGACTGCTGGAAGCCAGAAGCTATCAACATTGCCGACAGATTGTGAACCTTGTTGAAAGTATTGTTGTAGTTTAACTGACCAGAGAAAAACATGGTCTGGTTATCTGTACTTCCGCTGATGTTCTGGTTGCCAGACTTTTTATCCTCACCTTCCTTCTTCAATGCGACAATCATATCCTTGCCATCGATGTTAGCCCATGTTGGGATATAAACAGCATAGCTATTATCGAAAGAAGTATTATAAGAGGTGGCATAGTCAACTGCGAAATGAGTCTCGAAAGACAAGCCCTTCAACACCTTGTGCAAGTTGATATTGACACCCGTATCAAACTGGAATTGACGACTAGTAAATTTACTACTTCCTGCAGAATAGATATCAGCAAAAACATTAGAGGAGTTTGCCTGAGTACCAGCAAGGAAGTATTTGCCATCTACCAACTTCGCAACGCTCATCAAGTCCCAAGCAGCCTTAGCATTAGGGGCTATCATATCTGTGGAGATAAGAGGAGCTGCATTCTGTGGAAAATTAGGACGCCAAGTAGAAGCAGCTTCCCAGTAATTACCCTTTGCAGAATGAGAATCATAGAAGGTTGCACTGGAGTTGACCCAAGCCTTAATATCATCAGTAATGTCTATATCCACATTACCACGAACGCTGAAGCGCTGGGTATTATTATTCTTAGCCTCACCAAACTTGAAATAATCGCCCTGGCGATAATAGTTGATATTGCTATAGAAATGAGCTCGCTTACCACCACCGCTGATTTCTGCAGTAGCCTCATAACGGCTGTTCACCTTTCTGAGATAATCAGAAGAATAGAAATCGAGATTAGGATAACGATAAGGGTTCAAACCTGCTCCATGATTATAGATATCCTCAGTAGAATAAAGTTCAGACAGACCATCATTACGACGAGCCTCGTTATAGAGAGTCATATACTCTGCACTGCTAAGATACTCAGGATAAGACGTTGCTACATTCAAACCTGCATTAGCCTGCACCTCGACCTTCAAGCCGTCATTATGACCACGCTTGGTGGTTATGACTACAGCACCCTTGGCAGCCTTGCTACCATAGAGCACTACAGCCTGCGCACCCTTGAGGAAAGATATCTGTGCAATCTCACTTGGTTGAACGTTGTTAGCTTCACGAGGCACACCATCTACCAAGACGAGATAACCAGCGTTGTCGGCATCCATACCCCAGAGAGAATTGCCATTCCAACCACCTACATAACCTTGCATATTGTCGAGGCTATAAGTATGGTAGTTCTTCTTCATCAAGTTCTCTACATCGACTACAGACACACCGCCCAAGAGGTCATCCTTGGCTACCTTTCGGTAAGCCACCTGAACCATCTCCTTGTCGGCACTGGCTGTGTCGGATTCGCTTGTCTGTGCAGTCTTGGCATTGGCACCAAGAGGAGCCAAAGCCACGAGACTTGCTACAAAAAGCTTATAATTATATGATTTGAATCTTGAATTCATACTATCATTATTCATTTAGTATTACTAATTTATAATTTTAAACCTTACCAGCCAGGATTTTGATTAAACTCTGGATAGAGCTGAGTCTCCTTGATTGGCAATGGGAACCAATAGTGCTTGGCATCGAAATTACGAGTCAATATCAACTCTCTGCGATAATTGGCAACCTCAGCGTCCTTAGGATCATTCTCCGTATAGAAGTCTGGACTTTCCACACGGTCAAACTCCTGTGAGAATTTTTGATTATATGGTGCCTCTGTCAGAAGCAACCAACGCTGCAAGTCACAAAAACGGAATCCTTCGAAAGAAAGTTCTACCTCACGCTCACGACGGACCTCGTCCATGAACTTATGGCTGTCTGCAACAAATTCTGGAGCAACATGACCAGCACCACAACGGTCGCGAAGTGTATTAATTGCATCTTCTGCGGTCTTACCAAAGTTTGAAGACTTGCCAGTAGCACCACCGAATGCAGCACAAGCCTCTGCATACATCAAGTATATGTCTGCAAGACGCATATATGGCAAATAGCAGTGGAAAGCTGAACCCCAGTCGTAATCTTTATCCACTTCATTACAAGTATGAGGCACCAACTTCTGAATGAAATAACCCGTACGGCTTGCATTTGCTATTGGGCGCATATTACCACCCGTATATAATTGGCAATACTGTAAATCTGCATACTGACCAGGTGATCCGTTCAAATACTTAAAACCATCGAAGACGATATCGTGGTAGAAACGGGGATCACGATTTTTGAAAGGATGGGTAGGGTCGAAACCAGACTTTGGATTGAGTACATACTGACCATTCTCAACCAAATAGATTGGTTCTCCGTTAGCCATTCCATAAGCCTCTACAAGGTTGGCTGTAGGTTGGTGAATGACATTATCTCGATCAACTACTTTCTGTACCTTAGGGCCAAAGACCTTAGAGGTGTTCCAGTTAGAGCCATTGAAATCAGCAGATGGACCACGGAAGATAGCTTCAACCGTTCCAGGCATTTTCCAGTTCTGCTTCTTGGTATAGAATATATCAGAAAAACAGCTATTGGCATCATCAGATTTCTCATGATTGTAGATGTCTTTGTACTTAAACTCTGCCAATGCATATTGTGTCTGACCAGCTTCCACAAGAGAGAGCAGTTCACCAAAAGCCTCAGCTGCCTTCTTAGCATATTCTTGATCATAATCATAAGTCTTGCCATTCTTGCTGGCACCAGTCTGCGCACCATTCTTCATCAAAGGACTAGCAGCCCAAAGATAGGTTTTACCAAGATAACCAAGAGCCATGATCTTATTGATGCGAAGATCATTCTTACCTTGTGTGGCAGCACCTGCAGAAGTCTTATCCCAATTAATAGGCAACAAATCGGCAGCCTTGCGGAAATCTGCTGCCGCTTTATCAGCGCATTCCTGATAAGAAAGGCGTGGTAAATTCAGCTCGGCATTGGCATCGAGATAAGTATCCACATAAGGCATACCACCAAAATACTCCATCATTTCCTCATGCCACCATGCACGGAAGAAATAGAGCTGACCCTCTATCAGTTTTTTCTCTTCAGCACTTCCAGTCACAAACTTGTCGATATTCTGTAAACCGAGATTACATTTTCTGATGCAATACCACGCATGGTTCCAAATACCGTGTGCGAACTTATCTGTGGAAGTAGAAGAACCTTCACGCTTTAGCCAGTTACCAGTAGATTCCCATGCACGGAAGTTACCTAAATCAACCTGATGGGTCATTCTATTATCAGCCTCAGGATTGAAGATTTCATCATCACCCCAGTTCCATGAAGGACACCAGTTACATTTCTCTTTATCAGGGATACAGTTGTATATTTCCTCAACGAAACCTTGGAAATTACGGAAATTAGCAAAGGCATCGTCTGCAGAAACTGTTGAATCTGGCTCCTTGTCCAAGTAGTCTTGACAAGAACTCAGCGAAGTACCGAGAGCCAGCGAGACGCATCCCGTCAACAATAATGTCTTTATCTTATTTTTCATCTGAATATTTTTTTTATAATTACAATGAGAATTTAACACCTAAGTTGAAGCGGCGAACCGTAGGGTATGCTCCCATCCAGCCACCACCACCGAGGTTTGCCTCACGGTCATCAGGCATACGAGTCCAGAGCCAGAGGTTATTACCATTCAAGTAAACCTTGAGGTAGTTTACGCCTAATGCCTTAATCCAACCCTTGGTCCAGGTATAAGCAATCTCGACATTCTTCAAACGAATGTAAGAGCCATCATACATAAACTGTGTACCATAGGTGTAACTTGAAGCAGTGGCACCCCAACGAGGGAGGATACATTCTGCATTGCTTTGATTCTTATTCCACCAAGTACCAGTATCATAAACATTATCAAGCATATTACCAAAGCTTGTCAATGATACGTCACGGGTCACATCAGTTACTCCATAGAACTGAGCGAAAGCAGAGAATCCCTTCCATTCGAAACCAATAGTAGCATTATAGGTGTTCTGCGGACTACTGCTATAACCTACAGGAGCCGAGTCCTTGCTATCAACAACACCATCACCATTGAAATCAACAATGTAATAGTCACCAACCAAACGGTGATTGTCATTGGAGTCGTGCGCCGGAGAGCCTATCAAATCATCAATATTATTGATAAAGCCCCTATCTATATAAGAGCGATACTGATTCATGGCAAATCCTGCCTCCTTTTGATAACTTGGAGTAAGGATGGCATCATCCTTCAAAATTACCTTATTCTTGGCATGGGTCATATTGAAATTACCCCAGAGTCGCAAGCCATTAGCAAACACCTTATTAAGTTTCAATTCCCACTCGTAACCACTGGTACGAACCTTACCTTTATTAATAGTAGGCGCTGTCGTTCCGAAATAAGAAGGAACAGAACGGTTGGCGCCGAAAATCAAGATGTCATTACGACGATCACAGAAGAAATCCAAAGAACCAGTAATCAAGCCTCCCAAGAAACCATAATCAATACCGAAGTTGGTTTTCTTAACTGTTTCCCATTTTACATTGTCATTTCCAAGAGTGTTCTGTCGATACCATGTATAGATACTCTCTGTATGGTCGAGATCCATCGTACTCTTGCCGCCATACGCCCACTGACTCATATACAACCAGCGACGAGTAGAATCAAATGGGTCTGGACCTAAGTTGTCATCACCAATCTCACCATAGGAAGCACGGAACTTCAACATATCGATGATGTGCTTGTCACGAAGAGACTTCATGAAGTTTTCCTCAGTGATGGTCCATCCGATAGCACCTGAATTGAAGAAGGCAAAACGATTGTCCTTGCTGAACTTTTCTGATCCGTTATAGGCACCATTATACTCGATGTTATAACGACCTGCATAGCTATAGGTAGCACGGAATGCCCAGTCCTCACGGTAAGTTGGCATCACACTACCACGTGCATTCTCCTGACGTGAGAACAAGCCCATGGCTGATACATCATGCTGTCCATACTTGCGAGCCCAGTTGAGCTGCAACTGATAGTAGAGGTTGCGAACAGTCTGGTTATTATCTACTGAACCACCTTCCGTTGACCAGTTCACACCTTGCTGCCAATCAAACTTATTCTGTCCCTCAAGTTCTTTACCATAAGTAATCTGACCTGTTTCAGGATCAATATACTTAGTCTGGGCTTCATTATTCAAGTCATTGATACCTCGTCCTGTCTCAACAAAAACATTATCCCAAGAGATAGTACCACGGAAATTTAAGCCTTTGGTTATGAAATCCAATTTCTGCTCAAGGGTAAAGTCTGTATTGATACGAGTGGTTGTAGCCTGTGCTGTACCACCGATAGCAAGATTCTGTGCAGAGTTACTTACATTGGAAGCAGCTGGATAGAATCCCCATGTGCCGTCAGAATATTGTGGCAAGAACACATCTGGAGCGATGTTATAAGCACCAGCCCACTGCTGACCAATCTGCCACTCACTATTGCTCATGTTACTCCAAGGAGCTTTTCTTAAGCCATTGCTACCAGCCACATTTACCTTCAAAGTAGTGCTACTAGTGATGGCAAAGTCCAAGTTACTACGAACATTGATACGATTGTATCCATAGCCAGAATTGTAATTACGACCATTGTCATACACACGGAAGAGGTCACCCTCATGCACGAAATCAGCAGAAGCGAAGTACTTAACGAATTTTGTACCACCACTCACGTTCACGTTGGCATTATAAGACATAGCAGACTTTTTGAAAAGTGCATCCTGCCAATCCACATTGGCATAACGTTCACGCTGCTCCTGCGTAGTCTGGTTTCGATAGTTGTCTATAAAAGACTGAGGACGAAGATATGAAACACCTTCAGGATAAATGCCCAGTTCACGCTCTACCACTTGGTTGCGAAGCATCAACGCATCATAAGAGTCGTACTTGTTAGGCAACTTAGAAGGAGCTTTCAACGTAGCATTGAAACCAACGTCAATCTTAGCCTTGCCTTCCTGACCACGCTTGGTGGTAACCAAGATGACACCATTAGCTCCCTTCACACCATAGACTGCAGTAGCAGAAGCATCCTTCAGTACAGAGATGCTCTCCACAGAAGAGATGTCCACGCTGCTCAGAGGACGTTCAATACCATCAACGAGAACGAGAGGGTCGGAATTGTTCCATGAACTAGAACCACGGATGATAATCTGAGGTTCCTCCTCACCAGGCATACCATTGCCTTGGATTGTAACAACTCCTGGGAGGTTACCTGTCAAGGCTGAACCAACGTCGCTGACACCAGCTGCACGCTCCAAAACCTCACCAGTAGTCTGGGTGATGGCACCTACGACAGAAGCCTTCTTCTGCTGACCATAACCAACGACTACAACTTCGCCGATGGCGTTGTCGTCTTCAAGAGTAAGTTTGAACTCTCTCTTCGTACCAATCTTTACTTCCTTGGTCTTCATACCTACGTATGTAAATACGAGGATAGAATTCTCTGAAGGAACACTGATACTGAAATTACCATCTAAGTCGGTGACAGCACCGACACCGGGATTTCCCTTTACTTTTACAGTGGCACCTATCAGAGGCTCACCTGTACCGTCAACAAGATTACCCTTGACCTGGATCTTCTGAGCCTGAGCATTCAGGCTGCAGAAAGCTCCCACCAAGCATAAGGCTGCTGTCCGTTTCATTGTTAACACTTGTTCAATCATGTTCTATTCATTTTTGATTTATGTTTTATAGTTTATGCATTCACATATTTATATGATTGTCTATTCACGGGTGCAAAGATACTTGTTTCATTTCAGATACACTTTGTCTCTTGTAACAGATACTTTGCCGTTAATAACAAACTTTGTAAGAACGAGTCTTTCCGCCCTTTAACAATTGTTTTGCTACATAAAGACCTTTTTCAGGTTTATTCACTTTTACACCAGCTATATTATAATAATAGGTGGCGATAACTTCTTCATCGTTCACATTCTGCTCAATTCCCGTATCCGTCTGTTTCATGTACCATTCCTTGTACCAGTTCATGCAGGCATAGCCGCAGCACTCTTCAAAGAGTTTGTGCTTCTTGGCATTCTGGAAGCCCGGTATTACCTTGCCGGTCTTCAGATACTCGTCTATGTCGTAATACTCCTGAGGATGGGTGATAGTCATACCGATGTTGCCGTAATGGTCGTGCACCGCCTTCCATGCCAAGCCCCATTTCGAGGTGGATGCCGTTGCCCAGCTGCCCAGGTTTGGCTGAGTCCACTGACCCCATTCGTTGTAGTGACCTTCGCTCGCCTTGTCAGGATCTTCCGGACTCCAGTCTATCTCCGTTACCATGATAGGCTTCGTCTCTACCATCGGCACCTGACTCTTGAAGTTGCGGATAAAGGTATCGTGATTGCAGTTCTTGTCGGTCATGTTGCCATACCAGCCGGAATATACATGTACGGCATACGAGAAATTATCCTCACTGTCGGTGATAGGATACTTGGCGTAATTCTGATACTGGCTCTGATAGCCCGCACCCGGCACCCAGATGATGCCCTTGAAGCCCTGTGCGCGAATCTCGTCAACCACCGGCTGGAAGTAATCATGCAGTGCTTTATCCGAATTAGAGCCATCACTCAGATGAACCCTCACCGGCTCGTTGGCTAGCTCGATGGAGATGATGCCTGAGCTCTGCTGGATATACTCATCGGCAGCAAAGGCCTTCCATATCGACTTCAGGTAGCGGTTGTACTTATCGCCTACGCTGATGTCTCCAGGACATACACCCGGTGGACGCACGATGACGTAGAGTCCGTGGGCGATGGCATCCTTAATTAATGGGATATAGAGTTTCTGGAGATAGAGGCGATAGCGCGCCATGTTGAATGCCGAGATATCGGCCTCGTTCTCTGCCTTCTTCGATGGATCGTTGGTCCAGCAGGGATCCATGTGCAGACGGAACACGGTGCAGTAAGCCCCCTGCTCCTTGTCGGTGATGGCAGCAAACTGCTTGGAGAAATATTCCAGGCAAGGCTGGATGTCGGCTTCCGAATAGTCAGCCTTCCACTGTTGCCATCGCCAGCCGTTGAAGTAGCGGTTGGGCGTATCCATCACACCATGCAGCACCACGGTCTTGCCGTTGGCATCAACCAGATTCTTGCCTTCTACACGCAGAGCCGGCAAATTTCCGTCAGCTTGCGGGTCAGCCTGACTGGCAGCCGCATTCCCCACCATTGCAAACATCGCAAGAGCCAGGGATATGAAAAAATTCGTTCTGTTCATGTTATTATATTTTTAGATTTTATCACTTTTCCAAATTGTCAATTAATTATTAAGCCCGAAAAACAATCTTAGTTACCTTTAAAGAGAATGGCGCGTATCCCTACGCACCATTCCTAGAAAACCAATTAATCATGATCTTTTCAATCATAAATATGTTCATTTTTAAATTGAACTCAAATGCAATCAACCTATTTTTCTAAAAAAAACATCAAACTAACTAAAACCATTCTAACTAAAATCATTCAAAAAACTGCTGTTTCGCATATTTCACAATAAACATAACCTAATGTCAATGCAAAATTGACTCTTTTTGATGGTGCAAAGGTATCATAAAATCGGGAAACAGGCTTTATCCTGCGTAACCGATAGTTTATGAAGAGTTTAGTCGTGCAACATATACTTTCCGTCATGTAACATCACCTGATAATAAACACCCAAAGGCATATTATTTGTTTCCTGCAATCAAAAAAAGAAAGAATTATTGGGATATTCCAACTAAAAATCGTACTTTTGCAAGCAGAAAATAACACTATATAAATATAAACAAGAAACATGAAAACTATAAGCCAATTAATCATCACGATGATGATTTGCCTCTTCTCCATCCAGACATGGGCACAGAGCGGCAAACTCTTCAACACGGACAATCAGCTCTCGAGCAACCTCGCCACGCAGGTGTTCCAGGACAAGAGCGGATTCATCTGGATAGCCACCCGCAACGGTTTGAACAACTACGATGGTTACCACATCAACGTAATAAAGAAGGATATGTCAAATTTTTTAGGCCTTAACAGCAACTACATTAATAGCATTGCTCAAGACGAGAAGGAACATATCCTGCTAGGTACCAACAACTCTCTATTGGAATTTACGGGAAGCGAATTCCTAAAAATCCCTATGCTCGATTCCAAAGGCGAAGAACTCGCCACCTACGTAAAGCAGGTATATCCCCTAAAGAATAAAGACGTAGCCGTGGCTACATCCGGTTATGGCATCATGCTCAAAAAGCAGGATGAACAAAAATGCCATGCCATGAAGGGAGAGGTGGAAAAACTGAAATATATCCACAAACTCCTGGAAGATAAACGAGGCAGACTCTGGATCATCACCGAAGACGGAAAACTCTACCGCAAGGAAACAAACGGTAGAGTCACCTTCCACTTTGCCGGTACCGAAGGCGTGGACGCACAGGATATCCAGCAGGACGCCCTGGGCAACATCTATCTCGCCAGCAAGAACCAGGGCGTACATCTGCTCAGGGCAGGAAGCAACGTCTTTACCCGAATCAGCAGCATCGGAAACCTGCCCATCGACAACATCTATATCAGCCGCAACAACAAGCTCTATATCGGCTGCGACGGACTGGGCATCTATGTATATGACCCTCAGACCGGATTCCTGCAGGATAACCCTCTCTTCAGCCGACTGGTGAACCTGGCCAAGAGCAAGGTAACCAGCATCATAGAAGACTATCAGGGCAACATCTGGGTGAGCATGCTGCAGAAAGGTGTGTTCATGCAGAGCAACATACAGAACGACTTCAACTATATGGGCTTCCGCCTGGGCAGCCGCAACGTGATTGGCGAAAACTGCGTTACCAGCCTCAGCATCAACCAGGGCAACCAGGTGTGGGTGGGTACCGACAAGGATGGCCTATACCTATTTAATATAGCAACCCGCAGCGTAGAGGGGCATTTCCTGAACCAAAGCACCGTGCTCACCCTCTGTAAGGACCAGCAGGGCAGAACCTGGGTGGGAACCTATACCGACGGTCTGGGCTATTTGGATGCAGCCGGAAGCTTCCACCCCGTTGATTTGGGCATCAGCAAGTCGGTGGGCATCTTAGATATCAAGCAAGACCCACAGGGCAACATCTGGATAGCCACCATGGGCGAAGGTCTCTTCTGCCTGCAGAAAGACGGAAGCCGAAGGAACTACAAGGCTAAATATGGTGCAGATAACAACCTCAAGGTCAACAGCCTGCCCAACGATTACCTCATCAAGATGGCCTTATCAAAGGATGGCAACCACGTGTATATAGCCACCTCTGTGGGACTGGCGTGCCTCGACCGCAAGCGAAACAGCTGGATTTCCACCTTCAAGGGCATCAACTGCCTGAACAAGAACAGTTTTTCGCACTGCGTGTTTGTAGATAGCAAAGACCACGTATGGTATGGCACCGAGGATGGAGTCTTCTGCTTTGACTTCAGAAAGGGAATAGAGCCTAAACATTATTCCACAGCCCAAGGACTCACCGACAACGGTGTGGCGAGTATCACAGAAGACAACAAGGGCAAAATATGGCTGGGTACAAACAGCGGACTCAACATGCTGAACCCCAAGGATGGCAGCATCATCAGGTTTTATACCGAAAGCGGACTGCAGAGCAACGAGTTCAGCGATGCTTCCGTATGCACCACCCAGGATAAGAAGGTGATTCTGATGGGTGGCTCTGGCGGAATCAACTGGTTCCAGGCCGACCGGGTAAAGCAGCACCCATGGCAGGCAAAGGTGGTTATCTCGGGCTTCGTGGTCAACAACAAGGCAGTGACCCCAGGCATGGAGTCGGGCAGCTATACTATCACGGACAGCTGGGTAACTGTGGCACGGGAGTTCAATCTCTCGCACGATGACAACACCTTCTCCCTGCAGCTCTCTACCCTCACTTATAATAATGTGGAGCAGATAAGATACGCCTACAGCATCAACGGCGATGCCTGGCGCACCGTGCCAGCCGGACAGAACGAACTTGCCTTCTCGCACATGGCTCCCGGCAGCTACAAATACCGCATCAAGGCCATCTGCAACGGCTACGAAACACCGGTGAAGGAGTTCACCATCATCGTTCACCCAGCCTGGTATGCCAGCATCTGGGCAAAGCTCTTCTATCTGCTGCTCCTCATAGCAGCCATCATGCTTTACCTGCGCCACCGCAAGCGCCAGATGGAAGACCAGCTCATCCTGCAGCAGCACATCCACGCCGAAGAGATGGGCGAGGCGAAGATCAAGTTCTTCATGAACATCAGTCACGAAATCCGTACGCCATTGACACTGATTATCACCCCATTGCTCTCCCTGATCAAGGAAGACAAAGAGCCTCACCGTCAAGGCATCTACGAGATTATCCGAAAGAACTCGGAACGTATCCTTCACCTCATCAACCAGATGATGGACCTCAGAAAGATTGACAAGGGACAGATGGTAATGCGTATGTGCAAGACTGATATGGTTTCGTTCATCAATGAAGAATACGACCTTTTCAAGCAGCAAGCCATTGCCAAGAGCATCGACTTCGAATACCAGCATGACTGCGAAGAGCTTCCAGTATGGATAGACCGCAACAACTTCGACAAGGTGATAATTAACACCCTCTCGAATGCCTTCAAGTTTACCCCTACGGCAGGCCACATCCTCCTCTCGCTCACCCACACCGGCCACCATGCCTACATCAGCATCAAGGACAGCGGCATCGGTATCCCGAAGGATAAGTTGGAAACCATCTTCCAGCGCTTCTACCAGACCCCTGCCGACCCTAACGACCGCAACGTCGGTACGGGCATCGGTCTCGACCTCACCCGCTCGCTCGTGGAACTGCACTACGGCACCATCTCTGCCCGCAACAACGAGGGCGAGAAGGGAAGCAAGTTTGAGCACGGAAGCGAGTTCATCATCCGCATTCCATTGGGCAAGGATCATCTCAAACCAGAAGAGATCATCGAGGAAGAAGAGATGAAGAAAGAGCAGAATAATGAACTTGCTGAAGCAGAACAGGAAGAACAGCTGGCTGAAAACAATGACCAACCAGCCGAAACCTTGAACAATTCCGATACTACCCCAGCCTCTGCCAAGGGAGCCAAGGCAGAAATCGTAATTGTGGAAGACGAAGAGGATATTCAGGAATACCTGAAAGCACAGCTCTCCAGCGACTTCAAGATTCGCACATACCCTAACGGAAAGGTGGCGCTGAACGAGATTCTGAAGAATAAGCCAGACCTTGTCATCAGCGACATCATGATGCCGGAAATGGACGGAACCACCCTCTGCGCCAAACTGAAATCAAACATCAACACCAACGATGTGCCTATCATCCTGCTCACTGCCAAGAGTAGAGAGGAAGACCAGCTGGAAGGATTGCAGACCGGTGCCGATGCCTACATTCTGAAGCCGTTCAACATGGACATTCTGCACCGCAACATCATCAACCTGCTCACCGTGCGCCGCACTTTGCGCAATAAGTTTACGGGCAATGAAAGCCAGAATCACCAGGTAGAACAGATAGAAATGCAGACACCTGACAATTCCCTGATGCAACGGGTGATGGAGGTTATCAACGAAAACATCAACGATTCCGACCTGAGTGTGGACATGATAGCACAGAAGGTGGGCATCAGTCGTGTACACCTGCACCGCAAGATGAAGGAGCTGACCAATCAGACGCCACACAGCTTCATCCGCAACATCCGACTGCAGCAGGCAGCCAAATTGCTCAAGGATGGCAAGCAAAGCATCACTGAAGTGATGTACGCTTGCGGTTTCTCCAATTCCGCAAGTTTCAGCACCATGTTCAAGAACCTCTATGGCTGTTCTCCTAGAGAATACATGCAGAATGCCATGAAGAAATAAAGATGATACACAATAGAAAAAAGAATATGTAACAAAAACAAAGCTTTATGAAACTTTGAAAAAAGTCTTGGTTACATTTCACAATGAAAGATTGCAAATAAAGCCGTAACTTTGCAGCGGAAAAACCAGTATGGATTCTCATACCTGGCTTTCCGCTGCATTTTTTTATCTTATTGTATAATCTTTAAAAATCAACTATCATAATGAAGAAATTAGCAATCTTATCGCTTTCGATGATGCTTGCTGCAGGAGCGCAGGCACAGACAGCAGACTTCGACTACTTCAAGTATGCCGGCAATGATGCCCGATTCAATGTCCAGATAGACAAGACGCATCAGTATTACAACCCCGTGCTGGCAGGTTTCTATCCCGACCCATCTCTCTGCCGCGTAGGTGACACCTATTATCTGGTGAATTCTTCCTTCACCTTCTTCCCTGGTGTGCCTCTCTCTACCAGTAAGGATTTGGTAAACTGGACTCCTGCCGGTCATGTGCTCACCCGCCAATCGCAGGTGCCTCTGAAGGGACAGCAAGTATCAGCCGGCATCTTCGCACCAGCCATCAGCTACAACAAGAAGAACAAGACCTTCTATATGATTACCACCAACGTGGGAGCCGGAAACTTCTTCGTCAAGTCCAAGGACCCATCCAAGGGTTGGAGCGAGCCTATCTATCTGAAGAAGATTGACGGCATCGACCCTAGCTTCTTCTTCGATGACAACGGAAAGGGATATATCGTGCATAACGGTCCGGTAGCTGGTGGTGCCGACTATGAGGGTCAGCGTGCTATCCGCTGCTTCGAATTCGACGTAAAGGGCGACAGCATCAAGGGCGACTTCAAGGAGATTCTGCGTGGCGGAACCCATGTAGAGGCTCGTCCTATCTGGATTGAGGGTCCTCACCTCTTCAAAAAGGGCAAGTTCTATTATCTGATGTGTGCAGAAGGTGGTACAGGCGGTTGGCATAGCGAGGTGATTCTCCGCGCCAAGAATCCAATGGGTCCTTGGGAGGAATGCCCAAACAACCCTATCCTTACCCAGCGTACCGGACTCGATCCTAACCGCAAGGACCCAGTATCCAGTGCTGGTCATGCAGACATAGTAGAAGATGGAAAGGGTAACTGGTGGGCTGTATTCCTGGCTTGCCGTCCATACGAAGAAGATATGTATAATACAGGCCGCGACACCTATCTCCTGCCGGTAACCTGGAAGAAGGGCTGGCCAGAGATTCTTGCCAAGAATACTCCTATCTCTACCGTTGGAGAGAAGGCTGGCTTGAAACCAACTGAAAAGAATGAGTTCTCAGGAAACTTCTCTTACGTGGATAATTTTGATACAGCAGACAATGGAGCAGGTTTGAAGGATCTGAATCCTCGGTGGATGTTCCTCCGCGACTTCGTAGATTGCTATAAGGTAGAAAACGGCAAATTGAAGTTCAATCTCTTGCCGGGCAATATCTACAAGCGTGAACCGATGTCTGCCATCTGGGCTCGCCAGCAGCACGGAACCTTCACTGCCGAGACAGAAATCAACTTCACTCCTCGCAACGACAAGGAGATTGCAGGTTTGGCACTTCTCCAGAAGGAAGATCACAACTTCGTACTGGGCAAGACCATGAAGAAGGACAAGCTGATGATTACCCTGACCCGTGCCGAGAAGAACAACGCCACTATCGCCTCAGCTCCTATCAAGGCAGGCAAACTGAAGCTGAAGATTGAAGGTCATGATAGATATTACGATTTCTATTATGCAGAGGAAGGTGGCGACTGGAAGCTGCTCGCCAAGGGCGTTGATGCCAGCAACCTGAGCACCCAGAAGAGCGGTGGCTTCATCGGTGCCTGCATCGGTCTCTATGCTTCTTCCAACAAGGAATAAGAACTTTCAAATATCAAAACAGAAAAAACTCCTTGAAGAAAGGTATAAAACAAGAAAGGCTCCTCGCAATGAGGAGCCTTTTTTGTTTTATGCCTTCCTTCGGGGAGCCTTATTTATTCTTTACGATATCCAATGTCATTTTGCCAACCCAGATGGCGCCCTTGCCGTTCTGATCTACAGGCACCTGCTTGCCATCAAGATCTGTTCTGTACTTCAGCGTCTGGAAGAGGCTGTGGCTGTGACCTCCCAATACCAGGTCGATATGACGGGATGCAGCAATCACCTCGGTATCATCCGTGCCGTCTATATTCCAGCCCAGATGAGAGATGCAGATGATGACATCACACTTCTCCTTCTTCTTCAGGATCTCTGTCATCTCGTTCGCCTTCTGGATAGGATCCAGGTACTGGATGCAACCGTAGTTCTTCTCAATCACCAAGCCGGCAAGCTGCGGAGCCAGTCCGAAGACGCCAATCTTGAGTCCCTTGCGATGCAATATCACGTATGGCTTCACAATATCCGCCAGCTCAGTGCCGGTGAAATCGTAGTTGGCACAAACGATCGGGAACTTTGCCATCTTGAAGAGACGCACCATATTGTCCATGCCGTAATCGAACTCATGGTTGCCGATGGTGGCTGCATCATACTTCATCTCGTTCATCAATCCTACCTCTACATCACCCTTGAAGAGTGAATAGTAAGGAGATCCCTGAGAGAAATCGCCACTGTCGAAGAGCAGAAGATCAGGATTCAGACTGCGCTCCTGCTTGATCATTGCCACACGGCGGAGGTAGCCTCCACGGTTTGCTATGGCTGTATCTGCGAGATTCGGATTGTAAGGCATCACGCAGGAGTGGGTATCATTGGTATGGAGCACCACGAGCTGCTTCACTACCTTTGGAGTCTTCTGCACCTTTGCCTCCTTCTTGCCCTTTGAATCCTTCAGGACTTTAGCCTGTACTGTTGCCGGCTGCAGCGTGAATGATGCCAGCGCCAGCGCTATATATAATAATGTATGTTTCATTTCTGTACTTATTTAGTTAGTCTATCTGCATTCCGGGGATTGCAAATCCCCGGAAACCTTCGTTCCCCCTATTCTACTACGCAGCGGCCTTCTACTCTTGACTCCACTACCTTGCCCTGAGCCTTCATCTCACGGAAATAGTCCATGATGATGTAGCGCACATTGTTCTCCTTCGACTTAGGAGCCACCACATCGGTACCGCTCTTGAAGGCAACAAGCTGGTCGTTGCCCTCGGCAAGATAATCGAGGGTGGCTATGCGATAGCTCTTGGCAGGGTCAACAGGTTCTCCGTTCAGGGTTACGCCCTTCAGCTTTCCGTCGCGGGTGATAACCATTCTTACGGCATGGCTCACACCCTCGCCGCCACGGTGGGCTATCTGCTGGAAGAGTTCAAGCACCTTCTCGCCGGTAAGCGTGAGGAAACAGATTTTGTTCTCGAAAGGAGCCACCTCGCTCACATCGCCAACGTTGATATCGCCCTTGGCAAAGTCGGCACGGATGCCACCCATGTTATACACCGAGAAGACAGGCTGCTCATTAAACTGTCTGCCACCCCATACCAGGATGTCAGAAAGCAGATTACTCAACTCGCTCTCAGGGCGATGGCGGGTCATATCATGAGCCACGGATCCCACTACAGGTCCCATGATGCTATCCACCTTGTGCTGATAAGGGGCGATGAACTTCGCAGCCTCAGCATCAGGCCGTGCATCCCATTTTTTATCTACCAATATACGGGTTCTCTCCACCTTTGCCACCTTGAATTTCTGGGCAAAGGCTGGACTTGCCATCAGCATCAGAGCCATGGAAGCAAGCATCATCTGCATACTATTCTTTTTCTTCATACCTTTTACAATATTCTAATTTCGGGATGCAAAGATACAAAATAAATCGGCGAAAAAGACGAAAAAGGCGAGAAAAAAACGTTTCTTTAGTAAAGAAAACAAAAAAAGAAGGGGAAAAAGAGAAGAAACCCACTGAAAATTTGCGAGATACGAGAAAAAGTCGTAACTTTGCACCCGCTTTTCGGCGTAACCGCTGTTGTCTGGGCAGAAGTGTTGCCCGTCCATGTTGCGTTGGAACGACAAACAATTTTTAATTTTATACAAAAAATGGATTTGATTAAAGTTGCTGAAGAAGCATTTGCAACCGGCAAGAAGTTCCCTGAGTTCAAGGCAGGTGACACTATCACAGTCGCTTACAAAATCGTCGAGGGTACTAAGGAGCGTATCCAGCTCTATCGTGGTGTAGTTATCAAGATCTCTGGTCATGGTGACAAGAAACGTTTCACCGTTCGTAAGATGTCAGGTACTGTAGGTGTAGAGCGTATCTTCCCTATCGAGTCACCAGCTATCGATTCTATCGAGGTGAACAAGCACGGTAAGGTACGTCGCGCTAAGTTGTACTACTTGCGTAAGCTCACAGGTAAGAAGGCTCGTATCGCTGAGAAGAAGACCATCGCTAAGAGCGCTGAGTAATTTTCTTAGTTACCTATTAAAAATTAGAATCAGAAAAAGGGCATCCGATCTCACGATTGGATGCCCTTTCTGCATTTCCTCATTCTCCGGCGCTGTAGTTGGTCAGCCCGTCATCGGTGCCGTGCAATGCGCCCTGCAGATCAGCCCAGCTCTGGAATCCGGCAAGCAATGCCAGACGGTTGAGTGTCTGCTGTGAAGGTTTCTCCTTTCCTTTCATTATCTCCCACACCTTGTGCAGCAACTTGTTGTTTCTATGCTTCTCTTCGTGCTGCAGGTGTTCCCTGCCTAGCTTCTTCTCCAAAGCTACAGCGAGGATTTTCAAATCATTTTTCATTGTGATTATCCTTCCTCAAATTCTCAATTCCTTTAATTTCTCAAATTTTCATTTTTCATTCCTAACTGCGGGCAAAAGTACACAATATTTTTGAAACGGAGTCATGTTTGGGAGATTATTTTTGAATTTCACACGAAAAAAATGGTTTTCTCATATTTTTTTTGTAATTTTGCAACCAAATTCTAAATACATTTCTTAATTAAGATGAAAGAATTAGCACTTAAGTACGGATGCAATCCGAATCAGAAGCCTTCTCGCATCTATATGGATGACGGAAGGGAACTGCCTATCGAAGTTATCAACGGCCGTCCTGGCTACATCAACTTCCTGGATGCTTTCAACTCTTGGCAATTGGTCAAGGAACTGAAGGCAGCTACAGGAATGCCTGCTGCCGCTAGTTTCAAACATGTTTCTCCTGCTGGTGCTGCCATCGGCTTGCCACTGAGCGACACATTGAAGAAGATTTACTTCTGCGATGACGTAGATTTCGAACTTTCTCCTTTGGCTTGCGCTTATGTTCGTGCTCGTGGTGCAGACCGCATGTGCTCTTACGGTGACTTTGTTGCCCTGAGCGATGTATGCGATGAGGCTACTGCCCTCCTCATCAAGCGTGAGGTAAGCGACGGCGTGATTGCTCCAGGCTTTACCCCTGAGGCTATCAAGGTGTTGAAGGAGAAGCGCAAGGGTACCTACTGCGTCATCCAGATTGATCCTGACTACGTGCCAGCTCCTATCGAGCACAAGCAGGTATTCGGTGTTACCTTCGAGCAGGGACGCAACGAGGTGAAGCTCGATGATCCAGCTCTCTTCGAGGATATCCCTACCAAGAACAAGAACTTCTCTGCAGAGGCTAAGCGCGACCTGATTATCTCGCTCATCACCCTGAAATATACTCAGAGTAACTCTGTATGCTACGTGAAGGATGGTCAGGCTATCGGTATCGGTGCCGGTCAGCAGAGCCGTATCCACTGTACCCGTCTGGCTGGTTCCAAGGCTGATGAGTGGTGGTTGCGCCAGTGTCCTAAGGTGATGAACCTGCCTTTCAAGGAGAAGATTCGCCGTGCCGACCGCGACAATACCATCAACGTCTATATCTCTGACGAGTGGGAGGATGTATTGCAGGATGGCGTATGGGAGCAGTTCTTCACAGAGAAGCCTGAGCCACTGACCCGCGAGGAGAAGAAGGCTTGGATTGCCCAGAACAAGGGTGTATCTTTAGGTAGCGATGCTTTCTTCCCATTCGGCGACAACATTGAGCGTGCTCACAAGAGTGGTGTTGAATACATAGCAGAAGCAGGCGGTAGCATCCGTGACGATAATGTTATCGATACATGCGATAAGTACGGCATCGCCATGGCGTTTACTCACGTTCGCCTCTTCCATCATTAATTTATATAATATAAAAGGTATATGAGCGATATTGACGATATTATCATGGGTGGCATGGTTTTCAAGGGCGGCGGCGGTCCGAAGAAGGACGACGACGACAAGGTGAAGACCAAGGCCAAGAAGAAGAAGTACATTACGGGTGCTCACGGAAGCGGCTCTGCCCGTCAGAAGGCAAAGTATCGCCAACAGAGAGCCAACCGTAAATCGCAGAAGAAGAAGTAATTCTTTTCTTCTGAGAATAAAAAGTAAATCCCCATCGACAGGAGCTGTCCAGTCGATGGGGATTTTTTCGTATTTCAGGCATCAGTCTTCATTGAGCCTGATGCCCTGCCAGGTGGAAACCAGGTCGCCCGATACGGCTATGGTTGGCGTCTGACTCTTCTCATTCACCACAACCGACTTCTGCGCCACATTCGTCTTCACATAGTCGAAGAGATCGCCATAGGTAACCTTGCCCTTACTCTCCTGCAGTTTCTTCAGGAGAAAATAGGTAAAGAGTCCGTGCTTCTTCTCCTTGTAGGGATAAGCCGTCTCGCTACCCTGGGCAGCCGTCATCACGAGCATATTGCCCTTCGGAGCCTCAGCCTTCGCCTTGAGTGCCACGCCTCTGGCAGAAGCCAGCATACCCTCGCCTCGTTTGCTGCCACTGAAGCAGGCATCCATCAGCACCGTTACGCAGGCTGCGTTCAGACCGTTGAGTTCAGCATACAGCCTGCTCATACTGTAACCCGTTGCCGGAATATTACTCTTGCCATCTACGGGCAGGAGATAGGAGGTGCCGTTACTCTCATCGGGCATTCCATGTCCGGCATAATAGAAGATGAATCTCGCCTCAGCTCCATAAGCCTTGGCGATGTTCTGCATCCAGTTGATTTCCGCCAGCATATTGTTGAGGGTGGCATCCTTGCGGATATGCAGGTTGCTTTCCGGAATGCCGAGCAGCTTGATGCAGTATTCCCTGAAAGCCATACCGTCGTTGAGGGCAAACTCCACGTTCACTTCCTCCTGGTAATTCTCATTGGCGATGATCACGGCAAAGGTCTTCTCCTGCTTCACCTTCGAAACGGGAATGTTCAGATCCACGTCCGATTTCAGATAGCTTGCCAGCGTGTTCACGCCTTCAGCGGCTCCCGCTGCCTTCGCCGTCTTCCGGGTAGCAACAGACTGATGTTCATCCCTTACAAATTCCTGGGCACAGGTGGAGTCGGTTCTCATTACCTTCACCAGTCCTTTCTTGCCCACAGAGATTCTCTGAGAGTGGACAGGTAGCGAGAACCAACATCCTGCTGCCATCATCACCATCATCATGATATTCTTCCATTTCATACACTAGCGGTTTTGATGTTTACACCTTATTATATATATAGAGTTTGATAGATTTCCTTTAACTTCCCTCTAACTTTCCTTTAACTTCCCTCTAACTCCCCATTTACCAGTCGTCCGAGAATCCGTCGGAAGAATCAGCAAGAAGCGCCTCTTTCAGAATGTCGATAATGGAGTTCTGGAAAGCCGAAGCCATCACGAAAGCCTTGCTCGACGCCAGCTTGTGTTTGTCCTTTTCTACATAAGGATAGCAGGAACTGATGTTCCACACCTCATCCTTGCTCACCACCTCGTCATCATCCGCCTCACCAGTAGCAGCCGCGGCGAGCACACTGGCGATGGCACTTGTCCATCCGCCGCCCGATTTTACGGTCACTTCGTAGCTGTCCATATAGACGCTCACCCTTGCCTTCTCCTCCTTCACGTCCACACGGATATACGGCATCATATCCACCTGATAATGGTTGACTCCAGCATTCTGTCGGGCGATATTCTCGATATAAGCCTGGGTAATGATCAGTCCCTGTTCAGCATTCTGCTCTCTAATCACGCCGTGGGTATCCTTACTTTTAAATGCGCGGTTGAACCATTCGATGGCTTTCTTGAAGATTTCTGCCTTCGACTGCCCCGCACAGGCGATGACCTCCTGATAGTTCAGGCGGTTCTTGTTGTCCAGGGCTACTTCCTTGCTCAGGTTTCCTGCAGCCTCTGTCCAGTTATCGCCATACTTGTCCTTGGCGTATCTCTCGATCTGTTCGGCTGTAAAGACCTGGGCACTTGCCGTAAGGGCAAGCACGCAGAGTGCAAGTGTGATAAGATATTTCTTCATATTATCATTTGTATTTTAAGTGATGCTGCAAAGATAGCATTTTTTAAAATACAAACCCGTTCAGATGATAAAAACCCATGGTGCAATTCGTAAAAACTTGCAGTTACCGGCTTTTGATCATCCAAACGGGTGGAATTTTTCGATTAACAGGAGTAATTTTCGCTATTTCTAGTTCTTCACGCTCTTTACGCCCTTGCCCTTGGTAAGATGCAGGGTGGCTGCCTTGAGCTTGTGATTGCTGTGGTCGAAGATGATGGCTGGATCCAGGCGCTTGCCGTCGAAAGACACCTCGAAATGGAGATGCTCTGTGGTGGCCCTGCCAGTGCGGCCCGTAAGACCGATTACCTGGCCTGCCTTCACCTTATCACCCTTCTTCACCATGTTCTTACTCTGATGGCTATAGAGTGTTTCCAAGCCGTAGGCATGCTTGATGCGGATGCAGTTGCCATAGCCGTAGTAAGGTCCCGAGGCAACCACCTCGCCATCGAAGGCGGCATAAATCTCGTCGTTAGGCTTGGTCTTCAAATCCACACCCGAGTGACGGCGGGCACCTCCGTATGGACTGATGACACGGGCATCAGGCAATGGATATGCCCATGCCTTCTCCTCTATCTTCTCCAAATCGAGACGGAAGGTGTTGGTGATGGTAAACGGGTCGTACACCTCGTCGGGGTCGAGGGTCATGGCGTGATCGCCACGGCTGCTTCCCGATTTCTTATTTGTTTCCTTATTGTTTCTATCATTCTTATCGTTCTTGGAAACGGAGGAGTCCTTGCCACCAATCACCTTGATGCCGATGCGGTTGCCCTCCTTGCGGAACTGCACGGTCTGTCGGCGGAGCTTATGGCTCTTCAGTTCGATGATGGTTTCCGGGTTGATGCGCGCACCGTTCACCATGATGGAGAAATCGCAATAGGTCTCTCCCTCTCGGGTGCCCACGATGGCGATGGTCTGTCCGGCATCTATCGACTGTCCCACCTTCACCAGGTTCTCGGCATTGTTGGCATACACGGTTTCCAGACCGTTGTCATGGCGGATCACGATCACGTTGCCCATCGACTCGGTCTTGCGCGAGAGACGCACATAACCATCAAACATAGCCTTCACTGCATCGCCCTTGGCAGTAGAGATGCGCATCACGCTGTTGCCATTGATAAGGCTAGCCTTGCCCACAGGAAGCGGGAAAGAATACTCCTTGGCACGGAATATCTCAAAGTCAACATTGAAGGCTTGACTCTGGGCAAAGAGACCTGGCGTTGCGATGCTCACCTGCTGTTGCTCGGCGGCAGTAAACTCATTCTTGGCGGGCATGAAACTGCTCAGCGAAAGCATCAGCATTCCCGAGACGGCTGCCAGCCCGATTCTTCTTCTTAATCTTCTGTTTACAATCATTCTCTATTCTTTTTGATACATTTTTTAAATTTAACCATTAAATCTTAAAACATAAAAACATCCATTTTTCCCTCTTCGTTCATAGAAAAGAGAAAAATGGATGTTATCTTGAAAACTTACTTCATCAGAATGCCGGTATAGATTCTGCCACTCTCGACGCCCAGCTTTCTTGCCGAGAAGAACTCGTCGCTATGGGCAAAGGTACAGATGCCGCAATCCTGGATATTCTCCTCAGCCACACCGCAATGCAGCAGGATCTGCTTGTTGCAGAGCGGCAGGTTGATGTGCCACTTCAGCGGCTGCACGATGTTTCCTTCTGCAGCCAGGCGCTCACGCTCGGCAATATCTACCGAGAAGGCGGCATTGGGGCGCTGCTCGGCAATCTCTTCCATCGGGAAGGCTGCCTGCTCGAAAGCCTCATACACCTCATCGCCTACCTCGAAATGCTCCAGCGAGATACCCGGACCAATCACTGCCTTCAGCTTCTTTGGCTCCGTATGATAGGCGAAAGCCATTTCCTGGATGGTCTTGTGGACGATGCGTGCCAGCGTGCCTCGCCATCCGGCATGGATGGCTGCCACTGCATGGTGCTCCTCGTCATAGAGCAGGATTGGGATGCAGTCGGCGGTGGAAACGCCTATGCATACGCCCTTCTCATTGGTCATCACGGCATCTACGCCCTCGAGAATCATCTTGCGGATGTTCTCAGGCATTGAGAAATAATCTCCTGCCACCTGACGGACCTCTACTCCATGCACCTGATGCGGCAGGATGATATGGTCGATGCTTATGCCCAGCTCATCCGCCAGCTTCCTGCGGTTCTCTGCCACGTGTTCGGCGCAGTCGCCGCAATAGTCATTGATATTGAATTCGCTGTAGTTGCCCTGGCTCACTCCTCCCTTTCGGGTGGTAGAGAAAGCAGTGACGCCCTCAGCGATATGATATTCCTTATTCATATTCGAAATCATCTAAGTCATCTACATCCTCGATTTCATCCTCGTCGATATACTCCACGATGTCCTCGCCCTCAGCCTCGAGTTCCTGCTGGAAGCGGCTCATATCCTTGTCACGGTGAACGAGGGTATCTTCTGAAGTAATCTCCTGCAGCTTGTTGCTCTCTGAATTCAACTCCTTCCAGAGCACATCCTTGAGTTCCTGGATGCCCTGTCCGGTAACTGATGAGATGAATACCACCGGAAGATCGGTTGGCAGGGTCTCCTTCAGCATCTCGATGAGCTCCTCGTCCAGCAGGTCACACTTGGTGATGGCGAGCACGCGATGCTTGTCGAGCATCTCTGGGTTGAAGTTCTTCAACTCGCCCAGCAGCACCTCGTATTCCTTCTTGATGTCGTCGGTATCGCCTGGAACCATGAAGAGGAGCAGCGAGTTGCGCTCGATGTGTCGCAGGAATCGCAGTCCCAAGCCCTTTCCTTCGCTCGCTCCCTCGATGATACCCGGGATATCTGCCATCACGAAACTCTGATGGTCGCGGTAATCCACGATTCCCAGTGATGGCTCAAGGGTGGTAAACGGATAGTTGGCTATCTTTGGACGGGCACTGGATACGGCAGAGAGCAGGGTTGACTTTCCGGCATTAGGGAAACCCACAAGACCCACATCGGCAAGGAGCTTCAGCTCCATGATGATGGTCATCTCCTGCATCGGCTCACCTGGCTGCGCATAGCGTGGAGCCTGGTTGGTAGAGGTACGGAACTGGAAGTTGCCTAGTCCGCCGCGTCCGCCCTTCAGGAGCAGTACTTCCTGACCGTCGTAAGCCACGTCGCAGACGAACTTACCGGTTTCGGCATTATACACCACGGTACCGCAAGGCACATCGATATAGATGTCCTTACCATCAGTGCCATGGCACTTGTCACGTCCTCCATTGCCACCATGCTCGGCGAAGAAGTGGCGCTGATACTTCAGATGCAGCAAGGTCCAGTAGTTGTGGTTGCCGCGAAGATAGATGCTTCCTCCACGTCCGCCATCGCCACCGTCAGGTCCACCATTCGGTTGGTACTTCACGTGGCGCAGGTGCATGGAGCCTTTACCACCCTTACCAGAGCGGCAGTTGATCTTTACATAATCTACGAAATTGGATTCAGCCATTGATTTTTCTTTTTAATTTGAACGTTGAATCTTCTTCTTTTGAACGGAAGATTCTTCTTTTTTTAATGAATAAATCTTCCCCGCAGCCTTGCGGGGAAGATTATTATATCTTGATTACAAGTTGTCGATCACATTGCAAACACGAGCGAAGATCTCATCTACAGTTCCGAGACCCTCGATGTGGTGGTGGATACCTTCCTTCTCATACCAGTCGATGAGAGGAGCTGTCTGTGTATGATATACGTTGAGACGCTTCTTGATAGTCTCCTCGTTGTCATCAGAACGGCCACTCAACTTACCGCGGTTGAGCAGACGAGCCATCAGCTCATCCTCTGGAACGGCAAGCTCGATCATGGCAGCGATCTTGTGACCACGCTCAGAGAGCATCTTCTTCAAAGCCTCAGCCTGTGGAGTGGTACGTGGGAAACCATCGAAGATCACACCTGCGTGATCCTTACCGAAGCTGTCATATACGCTTGCGAGGATGTCGATCATCAACTCATCTGGAATCAACTGACCATTGTCGATATAACCCTTGGCAGTCTTGCCGAGCTCTGTACCATTCTTGATTTCGTTACGAAGAACGTCACCTGTTGAAATGTGACCGAGACCATACTTCTCGATCATCTTGTCGCTCTGTGTACCCTTACCAGCACCTGGAGCGCCGAAAATTACGATATTTTTCATTTTTACCTTAATATATATAAATTGTTTTATGTTGTGTCTCCCACATGCTTCACCCCCTATTCTTCTACAATCGTGTAGATGTCGCGGAGGTTTCTGCCTTCTTGGTCATAATCTAATCCATATCCTACGATGAAATCGTTAGGGATTTCCATTACGGCATAGTTGATGTCCAGATCCACCTTCAGATTGCCCGGCTTCACGAGGAGCGAGCAGATCTCGATGCTGGCAGGATTCTTCTTCTTCAGATCCTCGATCATGTGAGCCATGGTAAAGCCGGAATCCACGATGTCCTCCACGATCACCACGTGGCGACCGGTAAGATCCTGGTTCAGACCCATCAGGGTCTTCATGCTGCCGGTAGAACTGGTGCCCTCGTAGGAAGCATACTTCACAAAAGAAATCTCGCTTGGTACCGTAATCATTCGCATCAGATCGGCAGCGAAGATAAACGAACCATTCAACACAGCCAGGAACACCGGAGTCTTGTCCGCATAATCCTGGTTCAATCGGTCGGCAACGACCTGTACCTTCTTCAGAATATCTGCCTCTGGAATGGAGGTCTTGAAGGTCTTATCCTTGATTTTTACTATGCCCATAGTCTTGATGATATAATATTTTCTGCAAAATTACGAAAAAATCGTGAAACTTCATCCATTCATCGACTTTTTTTAGTACTTTTGCATTAAAATAATCAGATAATCGGACATAACATACATTAATATATGAAAATATTCACTAGTGCTCAGATACATGAGCTGGATAAATACACCATTGAGCATGAGCCGATCACATCGCTCAACCTGATGGAAAGGGCGGCAAAGGCGCTCACCCGTGCCATCGAGCAGGAATGGTCTAACAGAACGCCGGTCGTGGTCTTCGCCGGTCCGGGAAACAATGGTGGTGATGCACTTGCCGTGGCACGCCTTCTCAGCGAAGACGGCTATGGGGTGAGTGTATTCCTATTCAATGTGCACAACAAGCTTTCTGCCGACTGTGCCACCAACAAGAAACGACTCATCGAGGGTAAGCGCGTCAAGCAGTTTACAGAGGTCACCGTCAACTTCGACCCTCCTCAGCTCGAGGCGGGAATGCTCGTGGTGGATGGTCTCTTCGGCAGCGGACTCAACAAGCCGCTGGCGGGCGGATTCGCTGCCATGGTGAAATACATCAACCAGAGTGCGGCAAAGATCGTGAGCATCGACCTGCCTTCCGGTCTGATGAGCGAGGACAATTCCTACAACATCAGCGCCAACATCATCCGTGCCGACCTCACCCTCACCCTGCAGCAGAAGAAGCTGTCGATGATGATGGCAGACAACCAGCAGTATCTGGGCAGAATCAAGGTGCTTGATATCCGACTCTCTCCAGAGTTCATCCAGCGCACCGAGAGCCGTTGCAGCATCCTTGAGGAGAAGGACATCCGCCAGCTCCTGAAGCCTCGCGGCGACTTCGCCCACAAGGGCAGCATGGGCACGGCGCTCCTCATCGCAGGCAGCTACGGCATGTCGGGCGCTTCGGTCCTTGCCACCAGAGCCTGCCTCAGAACGGGTGTGGGAAAGGTGATTACCCATACGCCTAAGAGAAACTACGAAATCATGCAGATTTCCGTGCCCGAGGCGGTACTGCAGATGGATACAGAGGAAACCATCTTCAGCGAACCGGTAGATACGGAAGATTACCATGCCATGGGCATCGGTCCGGGACTGGGAACCAGCGAGGCGACAGCCATCGCCCTGATTGCCCAGCTCAGAAGATGCACCTGTCCGGTAGTGGTGGATGCTGATGCACTCAACATCCTTGCCAGTCACCGTGCCTGGATGCAGCAGTTGCCTAAGAACCTCATCTTCACTCCACATCCTAGAGAGCTTGACCGTCTGGCTGGCATCACCAGCAGCAACTGCACCGAGCGCCTCTACAAGGCATGCGAGCTTGCCGACCGTCTGCACGGCTACATCCTGCTGAAGGGACATTTCTCTGCCCTCTGTCATCCGGATGGTAAGGTGGAGTTCTGCTCTACGGGCAACAGCGGTATGGCTACGGCGGGCAGTGGCGATGTGCTTACAGGCATCATCACCGCTCTTCTGGCTCGCGGCTACAAGCAGGCAGATGCTGCCCGCATCGGCATGTACCTTCATGGTCTTGCCGGCGACCTCGCCATCAAGGACCTGGGCAAGGAAAGCCTCATCGCCAGCGATCTCATCGATTACCTGCCAAAGGCATTCCTCAGATTGGAAGAGTAAGATTGGAAAAGTATAAGAATGCAGAAAGGGTGTGCTCGTGTGAGCACACCCTTTCTGCATTCTTATATGCTATTATTTATACTATGCTTCCAGTGAATTTCTGGCTTCATAGAAGCGCTTTTCCAGTTCGCGTCGCAGGTCGTCCTTGCGGTCCATATTCAGTTTCTTGCGGATATGGCTACGCTGGCTGGTGATGTTCGATTCACTCTTGTTCAGTTCGTTGCAGATTTCCTTCAGCATCTTGCCTTCCAGTACCATCTGGCAGATCACTCGCTCACTGTTGGTAAGGTCGGCACATACCAGATCCCATGCCTTCTTGCTCAGTTCGCTGGTCTTCAACTGTTCTGCGGCACGCTCCAGGATATTCTGTTGCTGCTCCGGGCGCAGGCGGCTCAGCAGGTTCACCGCCATATCCTTCTCTTCATCCTTCAGGTCGGCAAGCATGTGCAGCGCCTTCCTCTCTTCTTCCCTAAGCTGCTTGGGCTGTCTGAGTTCCTTGACCATGACAGGTTCCCAGTTATAGAGCCATACATACAGAATCATCAGGAAACCTACCAGAACAGCCTTGATGCTGAAGAGCAGCACGGAGATCTGCGTATGCGAGATGGCTACCGCTACCACTGGCAGCAGAGCGATGGTAAAGCCGAAAGAAGTTCGGTTGAGCTGCTGGCTCTGGGCGGTAATGGCAAGTATAAACATGATGAAGATATTGCTCATCACGCTCAGGTTGTCCCGGTCGCCCTGATAGTGCAGACAGAGCATACTGTCAATCGCCAGCTTCACGAATACGAGGATATAGAGCAGGGAGATGCCGGTCTTGAATACCACCTTGCGCTTCAGCACCACATACATCAGCAGCGCCAGTGCGAGGGTATGGGCTACATTACAGAACATGCCCCCCCCATGCTTTCATCATGTAAAACAAAAGGAAGTGGTAGGGAATAATGAGTATCTCTACCAGAGTCAAAAGGACGAAAGCGATCACCCTTCGGCGATCCACCACTCCACAGTAGTCAGGGCATAAATGATGTTCCAAGCGCAAACACCAATCCCAAAGTTTGTTCTTAGCTTTCATTATTTGCTTTCAATTTACTTATAACAATACTGCGTTAAATTAATATTTAATCGTCTGTAAATCAATAACTTATATTAAG
>ERZ507015.14-NODE-14-length-64213-cov-10.3583_pt1 | contig 64213 bp, 41 predicted proteins | sample MGYA00513165_ERZ507015 | MGnify/ENA metagenome assembly ERZ507015
CTTTAACATAATAAGTGGTGTAAAGCATACTTACTTGTTAACCTGTCAACTTGTTACCCCGTTAACCTAAAATTCCGCCAACGGGTTATGAATTTAGATTTTCTCACCTTAGGCTTTGCACGGATTAGGAGGTATAGCTTACTTATTTAAGTTTCGGATTTAGCAAAGGCGTGCTGAAAACCCAATGGTGCGCGTAGCTCAGGGCAAGCGCAGCGACACCCTGGGATTAGATGATGAGAGGTTATGACGCCTGAAGGGGCAAAATCATTGATGCATCTTTTAGTAATGGCGGTTTGATGAGTTAAAACAGCAGGTTTAAGCATGACAAGCAAAACGTCATTTAGTGATATACAGTACAAATAAAGATGAAATTTATAAAAGCAAAAGCGTTCGCATATTTTTTCATTATCAATGCTTTTGCTCTTTCATAGCATTTTCGCTTGTTGTTATGTTAACCTGTGGTGTCGCTTCGTTTGCCCTAAGTTAGGTGCTTGTTGGGCTTTCAGCAGCCTGTCCTTGTTAAACCAGGAATAACAGTAAAAAAATTGAAAACCTATATACATAATTTTGCGGGAACACTAATTTAGTTAAGCTGGTTGTATGCTTATGGCTATATGGTTTCGGGAACTTGAAAACGATTATGTAGGGTGAATATTTTTTCTTTGTAGTGTTAATATATTTAGGGTTCCTTGTTAAAAAAATGTCTTTATGGTAACGTTTGTTTAGAAATACATTGGGTGGCATTGACATATTGACGGCTTTATTGTAAAGTAAAGTTGCTTTTTGATGAAAATAGTACTACAAAGAGGATATGTACTTGTATAAGATAATTATTAATAATTCTTAAAACCATAAAAGAACATTGCTGAACATACTTGTAACGCATGGAAAAACTATTAAATTTGCAGTCAGTTCTTATGGTATGCAGTGGCTTCGAAAGCCTTAAGAATAGGCTTGAGAAATTGTGATTTTGAAATGATTACCTGACAAAAAAAACATAAACTGCTGATATATAGGCGTTTGAAAACATAAGTTAATGCAATGTTTCAGTGGTTGCATAGAACAAAATGCTCATTTATAAGAGTATTACTATAACAAACTTTATAAGTAAAAACATAAAACAAAATATTTAATCCAACAAATGCGTATGAAAAACCGTTTTTGCAGAATGAGTAAGCAACTGCTCGGAGTGGCATGTTTGCTTTCGACCTGCGGTGTTACGTATTCATGCTCTGACGATTATGACTTGGATGAAACTAATCCGTCATTCTTGGGTAAGAGTATTTATGATGAGTTGAATGCCAAGGGTAATTTCAAGACTGTAATAAGGTTGATTGACGATCTTGGTTATAAGGATGTATTGTCACAAACAGGTAGTAAAACCTTGTTTGTTGCTGACGATAATGCTTATGCTGAGTTCTTGAAAACAACGACGTGGAAGGATAGCAACGGTGAACCTGTTCGTAGCTATGACCAACTCACTACGTCACAAAAACGTCTTCTTTTGAATGGCTCAATGTTGAACAATGCCTATGTGCTTGAAATGTTGACTACCATTCAAGGTCCTATCAAAAACCAGTGTCTCCGACAAATTACTTCAATGTCGGCTACTGACTCTGTGCCTATGTTCAAGTATGATGAGTTGCCTAACAACTTGAACAATATTGATGGAAATGCTATTACGCCTGATAAGCGTTATTGGGACAATTATCGTAAGCAAGAAAAGGGTTGGACTTATCTCGCCCTTGATAAAACTGCGCCTATGATGACCCATTTCTTGCAAGCACAAATGAATGAAAAGGAAATCACTCCGAGTGACGTGTCTTTCATTCTTGGATTGGATAATACAGACAAAGCTTGGCATGATAACAGCAACCGTAGCTTTATTTACGATGCCGAAATCGTAAATGGTGGCGCTGATGTTACGTGTTTGAATGGTTATTATCATCAAATCGACAAGGTGCTTGTAACTCCAGGTAATATGGCCGAAGTTATTCGCCAAAATCCTAATACGCATTTGTTCAGCGCTATGCTTGAACGCTTTAGTGCTCCTTATTATGATGCAACTCTGACAGAGGAATATAAAGCCTTGCACTCAATGCGCTCGGACTCTATATTCCAAAAGTTGTATATAGCTCAGCGTGGCCAAATGGGTAGTATCACAACAGATCCTTCAGGTCAGGCTTTGGGCGGTGATGTGTCTCGCCTTACTTACGATCCGGGATGGAATGCTTATGCTGTAGAAAACTCTACTAAGGAACAAGATATGGGTGCCATGTTTATTCCTTCAGATGAGGCTATGGAACAATACTTCCTTCGTGGCGCTGGTGCTTCTTTCATTGAAAACTACGGTAATAAGGAAAATACAAAGGAGAACTTGTTAGAAAACTTGTATCAGATTCCGCAGAATATCATCGTTAAGATGATTAACAACATGATGAAGGAGTCGTTTAATGCTACAGTTCCAAGCAAGTACCTCTCTATCATGAATGCAGCACAGGATCAAATGTTTAGCCAATATAAGTCTCTTGACGATTTTAAAGCTGCCATTAAGCAGGTTATGTTGGCTAACAATGGTGTTGTTTATGTGTTGAATGACATGGTCGCTCCTCCTGATTATGCTTCAGTTTCTGGTCCTGTCCTTTCTGACCAAAGTGCTCGCGTTATGAATACTATTATTCATGCCGATGACAACTTTGTTAACAGTAAGAATTATGCTAACGCGCCTTTGCGTAAGTTCTATAGCACTTATTTGTTGGCCATGCAGTCTCACTTCAGCCTCTTCGTACCGACTGATAAGGGCCTTCTTGAACATGGTTACTTTGACCCCGTAAGTGCTGGTTCGCTTGATAGAACACAATATCGTTATTGGACACTGAAACCTGCTGATATTGATAAGAAGGGTAATAAGCAGGTCGCTATTATAGCACAGGCTTATCGCTATGATGCTGAAAAGGGCTTGACTGGTACTTCAGGTAAGTCAATGGGTAATACTTACTCAAGTGCTGCTTCAGACAACGTTGAAAGTTCAAGCTTCGGTCCTGTTAAAAAGCAGATTATGACCGATTTGGTTGATCAACATATCATTGTACATAGTGATGGTAATGGTGTCAATAGCATTGAAAGTGGCCGTAAATATTATTTGTCACGTAGTGGTGCTCCTGTTATTGTTGACAACATGGGTGATGTGTCAAATGGTAAAGGCATGGTTGTTGAAGGTGGTTTCCAAAAGGATGTCAATAGCGATGCTTATGGCGATGTGAACAATTTCCAATGCAAAGTTACAAAGGGTTATGACCTTTCGACTGGTTATGGTAATGGTCACACTTACTTCCTTGATCGTCCTATGCAGCCTACCACAAATAATGTTATGCAGGTACTCACTTCTTTGAAGAAGAGTAATGTGGGTTATGGCAAGTTCTTTGACCTTTGCAGTGACTTTGTTTATAGTTCAAACCAAGATTTGTATCTACGTATTTTTAATCGTGTGTACAAGTCGGCTGATGCTACCTCTATGGAGGATAAGGTGAAGACTGGCTCAAACGACTGGTTGACTGAAATGCAAAAGTATGCCATCTTTGCTTTGAACTCTGATCAAACGGGTGGACGTTTTACGGCGGCTAATACTAATTTAGTTCGTTTCTTTAACAATTATCGTTATACGATTTTTGTTCCTTCTGATGATGCTATTGCTGATGCTGAAGCAAAGGGACTTCCTACACTTGCAAGTATCGAGGAATTTGTAAACAATAACTACGATGCTGAAAAGAATGAATGGAAATTGCGTGTTGATGCCAAAACGGGTGAACTTGAAAAACCAGTTCTTGACGAAAGTGGCGTATATTATGCAGCTCCTGCCCAAATGGAAGCTCGTGCTATGGTTACTTGCTTGATTAATTTCTTGAAGTATCACTTCTGCGACCAATCTTACTTTGTTGATGGTTATGCAGATAATAATTATACTTATAGCCAAACTTCATGCTCTGATAGTAAAACGAATACATTCATTCCGCTTGCTATTCGTCACACTAAGAATGGCTTAGAGGTGTTTGACATGCGTTCAATCACAAATAATAAGGTAACTTCAACAGCTCATGCTGTTAATGTTGCTACAAACAACGCAAAAGTGTACAATTTATTCGCACGTGATTACGAATTGAATGCTGCTGTTTCCTCTGCTAAGTATATTAAGTCTTCATCTTACGTTACATTGCATGGTCTAGAAGGTAAAAATTTCTTACTTTTTGACGCATCAAAGAGCGCTAAATTCAGCGATGCATGGTCAACACCTAACAAGGCTAAGGCATTTGTAAAGAAGTATCGACTCAAGAAATAAATACCAATATTATGAATAACATAAAGTTCCTATTGACGCTGGTCTTGTGCTTCTTTTGTGCTTTAGCTGCTAATGCACAGAAGCGCATCTCGGGACGTGTCTGGAGTAAAACAGATGGTCCTATTGTGATGGCGTATGTAGTCGAGCAGGATAAGAATAATCGTAACGTTACCGCTGCACAAACTGATGCTAATGGTAACTTCTCTATGGTTATCAAGAATCCTGCTAACAGACTGCGTGTATCTTATATTGGCTACCAAACAAAAATTATTCCTATTGGTGGCAACTCTCATTTCAACGTTGAACTCGTTGATAAAAATACGTTTAAGGCTGCTGAGGTTACTACGACGCGTAAAACTCGTTCTAATGGTCTCGTAATTCCTGAACGTGAAATTTCAACGGCTCAGCAAACTCTTGACATGGACCAAATGGCTGGTCTGTCATTTGAAACAGCTGCTGACGCTCTTCAGGGTGAAATTGCTGGTCTTGACATCGTTTCAAACTCTGGTAACTTGGGCTCTGGCTCTACCATGCGTTTGCGTGGTGTGTCTTCAATCAATGGTAGCCAGAATCCTTTGATTGTTGTTGATGGTAATATACTTGAAGATTATGACAACAGTTCTCTTGACCTTGATAATATGGATAACCAAGAGCAGTTCGCAACTTTGTTGCAGGTCGCTCCTGAAGATATCGCTTCTATCAAAGTGTTGAAGGATGCAGCTGCTACAGCTATTTGGGGTGCAAGAGGTTCTAATGGTGTAATCGAGATCGCTACTCGTCGTGGTGCTCGTGGTAAAACCAAAGTGAACTTTAGCTACCGCTTCTCTGGTGCTTGGCAACCTTCAGGCATGAAAATGCTGAATGGTGATGGTTACACCATGATGTTGAAGGAAGCTTATCATAATCCTCGTGTACTTAGCGAGGAAGCTTCAAGTATTGCTGAAATTATGTACCTTCAGGATCACCCTTCTTATTATGGTAACTATAATAAGAATACTGACTGGATTAAGGAGGTTACTCAGTTTGGTCAAACTCACAACTATGGTATGTCTGTATCAGGTGGTGGTGAAAAGGCTCAGTTCCGTGTATCAGGTACTTATGACCACGAAACTGGTACTATCATTAAGCAGGCTCTTGACCGTTTGACTACTCGTTTGAATTTGGACTATTATGTATCTGATCGTATTAAGTTCTCTTCAAACTTCTCTTTGACTTATACTAAGAATAAAAAGAATTATGGTAACAACATTTTGGGTCGTGCATATAATGCTATGCCTAATATGTCTGTTTATCGTAACGAATACCGCGAAACCGCTGATGGTGTTGGTGAGTATTTCAATACTGGTGAGTATTTCATCATGCCTCCTGCTGCTGCTTCTGCAGGTTTGGTGGGCGCAAGTAGTGGCCGTACTTCTTACTATTTGAAGGATATGGTTGAAAATGGTAACCCTGTTGCTATTGCTAATCTTGCATGGGAACATGAGTCTACTTATACGATTCAACCTCAGTTCCAGTTGCGTTATAAGTTGCTCGGTAAGAGCGATGATGAAACAACTTTGGACTATACGGGTGAGGTGTTTATGAATGCCTACACTTATTCAAACCAAAACTACTATCCTGGCTCGCTTACTTCAAAGTCTTGGAGTGATGGTATTAACCTTACAAGTGATACGGAGAACAAAAACTTGTCGTTTACGACTCGTCACGACTTGGTGTTCCATCCTCACTTTGCTAATACTGATCACCAGTTGCAAGTAATGGGTCGTTTTGAGGTTTCTACAAATAATAGTACAAGTCAGTTCCATAAGACTTCAGGTGTTGTCGGTGGAATTACTGACCCAACCGTTGATGCTTATCTTACAGCTTCATCATCAGGCACTGGTCGTAGCCATTCGGCTGCAGGTTTGGGTACAATGCACTATTCTTTTGGCTCTAAGTATGTATTCGACTTTACACTGCGTGCTGATGGTAGCACTAAGTTTGGTTCTGGTAAAAAATGGGGCTTCTTCCCTGGTGTATCAGGTCGTTGGAATATTTCTGACGAAAAGTTCTTTAAGCCTTTGCGTAGTGTAATCAGTATGTTGGCTTTTGCTCCAGGTTGGGGTATTACTGGTAACACTCCAAGCACTGAGGGCTTGATGTACAATAAGTATAATCGTAATGGTAATGCTTATAATGGTACACAGGTTATGCGCCCGCAGAACTTGAAGCTTACTGAAATCCGTTGGGAAAAGACAAAGTCGTGGAATATTGGTGTTAACTTAGGCTTGTTTGAGGATTTGATTAAGTTCGATTTGAACGTTTATAATCGTAAGACTTCTGACTTGTTGACAGCTGGTATGCGTATTCCTTCAACTACAGGTTTCTCAACTTTGGATTGGGCTAATGTAGGTGATATTGAGAACAAGGGTTGGGAACTCTACATCACAACTCGTGATCTCTTTAAGTTGGGTAAGTTCTCTATGAATCTTCGTGCTAACTTAGCTCAAAACTTGAATACCATTACACGTATGGATGCTTCTGTGTTGGCTTCTTACAACACTGATATTGCATATACTAATGGCGAAATCTTGAAGCGTGTTCAAATTGGTAACGCTTTGGGTGGTATCTATGGTTTCAAGTTTAAAGGTGTTTATGCTTATGACTATGATCATAGTGGTTACTTCCAGCAAGAGTCTAAGAACAATTGGACTGACCAATATGGTAACCCCAACACTGCTGCGGGTAACTTGACTTCGGCTGAAAATTGGAAGGGTGGTGTGAAACCACGTCCTGAGTTGGCTAAATCTACACCTATCATGTTTGATGCCAATGGTAATGTGGTTTACGATAAGAATGGTAACCCTCTTCCTATGTATTTTAACTATGGTGGTAAAAATTACCAATTCGATGGTGGTGATGCTATTTACGAAGATATTAATCATGATGGTAACATCGATGAACTTGATGTTGTTTACTTAGGTTCTTCTAATCCTAAATTCAATGGTGGTTTTGGTGTAAACTTTAAATATGGCCGTTGGGAATTGAAGACTTCATTTAACTTCCGTGTAGGTAACAAAATTATCAACATGGCTCGTTTGAATGCTGAGAGCATGACAAGCAACAGAAATCAATGTGCTTCTGTTAGCCATCGCTGGCGTAAAAATGGACAGTATACAACTATGCCTCATGCCATGAGTGGTGAAGTAAAGGCTACTTACAACTCTCTTGTTAGTGATCGCTTTGTTGAACCTGGTGACTTCCTTCGCTTCCAGTATTTCCAACTTTCTTATAGTGTTCCTGCTGAAAAGCTGAAGAAGATTGGCTTGAGTACGCTTCGTATTTCTGCTTCAGGTAATAACTTGATCTTTTGGTCTAAGTATTCTGGTGTTGATCCTGAACACTCAACTAGTGGTTATAACCCTGCTCAGGATAACTCTCAGACCCCTCGTTCTCGCTCATTTACGTTTAGCTTGAACTTCGGTTTCTAAGACGCATAATATATTGGATTTGGTTAAGCAAAAGGGCTTGGATGCCTTTAGTGCTTCTAATGCTCTTTTGTTTTTCCACCTTCACCAATGTAATGTTTATCATCATGAAAAGTAAAAAATTATATACAAAACTCTTGTTGGCTGGAGGCATTCTTCTGTCATGTGGCTCGTTGACTTCGTGCAACGATTTCTTGACTTTATTGCCTACAGACCAACTTCCTGAAGAGAACTTCTGGCAGGATAAGGCTGACCTTGATGGTGTGCGCGCTGGTGCTTATGATCAGTTAGCAAGTTCTACCTCTTCTATATTGGCATGGGGTGAGTTGCGCTCTGACAACCTTGCGCTGAACACGGTTTCAAATACGGCTATTGATAACTTACAGAATGCTATTCTCCAACCGAGTACTTCAATGTTCGATTGGTCTGCTTTTTATAAAGGTATCAACTTCTGTAACCTTGTTCTTGAACAGGGAGAACGTATGACTACTCCTGGTAAAGAAGTCGATCCAAGTTTTACTCGCGCCGATTACAATGTTTATCGTGCCGAGATGTTTGCTTTGCGTTCTCTTTACTATTTCTATTTGGTTCGTTCTTATCGTGACGTGCCTTATGTTACTTCTTCTGTTCGTACTGATGCAGAGGCTATTAAGAGTCGTCCTGCTGCTATGCCTGGTGTAGCTGTTTTGGGGGCATGCATTGACTCTCTTGAAGCTAACTTGAAGTATGCTGCTGATAATTATGGTTCAGATGCAGAAAATTCTTGCCGTTTTACCAAAAAGGGTGCTAAGGCTTTGTTGGCTGATATGTACTTGTGGCGTGCTTGCATGTTGAAGGATTATGTTAGCAAAGATGGTGCTTCACGTGTTAATTTGGATGATGTAGCTGATGTAAATGCTGAAGGTAACGAAACTGGCACATACACAACTAAGGATGGTCAGGCTATTACGAATGATTATTGTAATGCGCTTGCAAAGCAATCACTTCAAAAGGCTCTTACTTATTCAACAGAGGTTATTGCTAAGTTGAAAGAGAAGTATAACGAAGACCTTGAAAAGAATACAGGCCTTGTTACAGCTGAACAACGTGAACAACCTTATCCTCTTTACTTGAACAATCGAGACATCACAAGTATTTCGGATAATTCATATTCGAATATCTTCGGTAGTCAGAATTCACGTGAGAGTGTGTTGGAGTTGAGTTATGATGGTACTTCTACTACTAACTCTACGGTTAATAGCTATTTCTCAACTTATTCATCGGGGCAGTTTAACCCTGGTACTATGACTCTCTCAAATGAGTTGGTTTCAAGTGCTCAAAGTATTGACCCAACGGTTGGTTTTGGTAAAACGGATTTGCGTTTGCTGGAAACTTGCTATTATCCTTCTTCTTCAACAAGTAAACCTATCTGTAAGTTTGTCTTGTCTGATTTTTCTGTAACTAATTCAGAAGACTTGACTACAAATGACGCCTATTCTTCGATGTCTGTTCGTACGTCAGATTCGAATAATGCTCATTGGCCTATATATCGCTTGACAGACATGATGCTTATTAAGGCTGAGGTTATTGCTCGTTTGGGTATTATGAATGGTTCTATATCGTTGGATGACTTGAAGGAAGGCTACCGCTTGATTAACCAAATATTTAGACGTAATAATCCTGCTTTGGTGCCAACTGCCGAAGCTTCTGGTTTGAAGAAGGATTATGGATGTACACGTTTGGATGGTGATGCTTATGCTGTAACTACAACAAATGGTGTTGAGTCTGCAAACAAAACTGCAAGTGATTTGCTTTCAAATGTTTACAGAGAACGTCAACGTGAATTTGTGGGTGAAGGTAAGCGTTGGTATGACATCGTTCGCCAGGCTGAGTATTCTTATGTATCAAATAAAAAGAGTACTTCTGCAGCATTGGGCTTTGGTAGCTTTAAGTCAACCGTTAGCAACCGCTTAACAAAACTTTATAGTTTGTATAACCCTATTTACAGTGAGGAACTTAAGGTAAATGGTAAGGGACAAGCTGATGGAGGTATGCTTGAACAAAACCCAATCTGGGATCGTTACACTAAGAAATAATATATAGCTATGAAAGCTTTTAAGTTAAATTTAAGACTACTTTCTTGCGGTATGAGTTGCTTGTTGCTATTCGGAGTGGCAACTGCTTTTACTGCATGTAAAGAAAATATAAGCGAAGATGCTTATGCCATCAAAACCAAAAAGACGGTTGAAGACTACTTGTCTGATAAACCTGAACTTTCAAGCATCAAAGCTATTTTTGATGAGGTGAAGTTGGGGCTATCTGATAATGCATCTGTTCTCTCAAGCACCTTGTCGGGTTATGGTAACTACACTGTTTTCGCTCCTAACAATGATGCTATCGCTAATTATGTAAGTGAACAAACAGGTGGGGCTTCAACTGACTACCATGATTTGTCGTATGATCAAAAGTCTGCTTTGGCTCTTAATTGTATCATAGACAATGGTACCACAACTGCTTATGAATTGGCTGACTTCCCAAGTAATGGTATGTTTGCTATTACAAACTTGAAGGATCGTCGCGTTTCAAGTAAGCAGGACGCTGAGGGTGACTATTATATTAATGATGTCGCAAAAATTGTTGAGTCGAATATGGAGGCATCTAATGGTATGCTTCACGTGGTTGATCATGTGATTGTTCCTTCTGACAAGTCTATCTCTGATTTGATTAAGGAGGCTTCAAATATGCGCATCATGGCTCAGCTATTTGAATTAACTGGTTATGCTACAGATTCTTTTGACTTAGTTAAACAAAATCACGAGGAAGAAACTTTTGAAAAGGCTAATCTGTTGCATGCTGGTGAAATCAAGTCCTTGGCAGGTGTTTCGAATGATTTTGAATACCAATCAAAGCGTTATCAAGGTTTTACGGCTTTTGTTGAACCTGATGAGGTGCTGAATAGTGATTGGAATATTCCTATGCCTGAATATGATGAGTCAACGAAGACTATTTCCAATTGGGATGCTATTTTATCAGCTTTGAAGACCAAATGCGAAGCTATATATGGTACAGAAGATGCTGATGATTTAACAAGTAGTAAAAATGCTATTCACAAGTTCCTTGACTACCATGTAATGGAAGGTAAGATGGTGCTTGAAGATCGTTCGGCTGTTCACCATTGGAATGAGTATGGCTATACTTGTGGCGAAAGTTACAAGGTGAAGTCTTCTGAGCGTTATACAGTTGATGTCTGGGATTATTTTACAACCAAGTTGGGTTCTTTGGTTAAAATTACCAATACTACTGACAACGAGTATTATTTGAATCGAGTTGCAGAGTATAATACATCTTGGAATGGATCAAACATGGGTGACTACCAATTCAAACGTGTGTTGTATCCTAACAATGGTAATAATGGTTTGGACATTTTGGCTTCAAAGAAGAATACTGTTGGTGAAACGACTTTTGAAAACGATGGTGCGAATGGTTATTATTTCCCCATTAACCATGTGCTGGTTAATAGTAGTGAAACGGCTGAAGCATTAAGTTCCGAGCGTTTACGTATTGACTTTACAACGTTCTTCCCTGAATTGATTTCAAACGATATTCGTGGTAACAAGGCTTCTTATTTCCCTAAGGGGTATTTCTCTGGCATTACGAATGAAAGCACTGACACGAAGATTTACTATCTGCAAGAGGGTTTCTGTGGTAAGGGCTTTGGTTGGAAAGACTATCAAGGTGATGAAATCTTGGCAACAGGTCAGTATGATTTGACTATTAAGTTGCCTCGTGTACCCAAATCAGGTATTTACGAGTTGCGTCTGGCTTGCTCTAACAACTCTTTGCGTGGTATGGTACAGGTTTACATTGGTAATTCTCCTAATCGTATGGAAACTCCTACGGGCTTACCTATCGATATGCGTGAAACAGTGGATATGATTCCTGGTAATCCTTGGGTTGCTGATAAGAATGTTCAATATGATGAATTGACTTGTCGTGAAAATGACCGTAACATGCGTAACAATGGTTATATGAAGGGACCGCAGTATTTCCATATCAATGGTAAAAACAAGGATGGTGAGCCTGTTCGTAACATCCAAGGTAACTCTCAAGATGCATCGGCCTTGCGTCGTGTGCTGATTGCGCAGTATTTTGATGCGAACAAAACTTACTACTTGCGTTTTAAGTCGGCCATTGCTGATGAAGCTAACAATCAGCTCTTCCTTGACTATATTGAGTTCGTTCCTTCGAGCGTGTACAATGGTACAACTCCCGAGGATATTTGGTAATTTAACCATACAACATTCCTATCATGAAATTTAATTCAGCTAATTTGGTCGTTGGTGCACTTATGGGCGCTTCAATGCTATTGGGAGTTGCTTCATGTTCTGATGACCATTATGATATCAAGAATGGGGCTGCTAGTGCTAATAACACGATTTGGCAGAACCTTCAAGCTAATCCTGCTCAGTTCAGTGATGTATGCTCTATCTTGAGTAAAGTGAGAGTTTACACCAGTGAAGAAGATAAAAAGCGTACTATGACGTATGCTGAGTTGCTAAATCAGTCGCAGTCGCTTTCTTTTTGGGCTCCTAAAAATGGTAGCTTTGACCCACAACCTTATTTGACTCGCATTGACGAAATCAATAATTATCGTCAGCAAAAGTTGAATGCTAAGGCTGATACGTTAGAGTATAACCTTGGTATGCAGTTTGCTCAAAATCATTTGGCTCGTTTCAATTTTGAATCAAACAAGGGTGACCAGGATGTACGTCTTTATAACAGCAAACTCTGTACTTACAATGCTGCAGAGAGACTGTTTAATGGTGTGAAGGAAGAGTCTACAACTATTCCTTCATCTAATGGTATGCTGCATATTTTGGATGGTGTATCTCCTTTCGCTTTCAACATTTACGATTACATTGGCGAGCACCAAAGTGATTTTAAGGATGTTTATAGTGCCTTGACTGATCCAAGCATTAATAAGCGTACCTTTAGTGAAAGTGCAAGTACGCCTGGTGGTATGAACTCTAATGGTCAGATGGTATACATCGATTCTGTATATTATTATACAAATGAGTTACTTGACCAAAGTGGTGCTAAAATCAAGAATGAGGATAGTCTTTATGTTGCTGTAATTCCACAAAATGCTGCATATGAAGAGGCTAAAGAAAAGCTTGAAAAACTTTTCAAATATTCTAATCGTTACAAATACAACTACACGGGTGGTGGTACTTTGAGCTCGGCGTTTACGTCGGTTTATACTACTGATAAGACTGACTCTTTGAAAGAGTATAATGCCAAGAAAATGTTGATGACGAGTATGTATTTTACTCCTTCTATATTTGGTGGCCGTTTCCCTGCTGGCAGTTCACGTGACAAGAAAGCTGAGATTGCTGACTTTGCTATGCATGCCGACTCTTTGATTTCAACCAATGGCTTGATTTTCTATAATCCTAATAAGGGTGGACTTAATCCTTTGTTTGGTGATGGTAATTGGGTCGAAGCTTCAAATGGTATTATCTTCCCTCTTACCTCATATCAAGCTGACCCTGCTAACACTATTATGCAGAGCCAAACTCTTGACATGACAAGCTCATACAATGTTGGTGATGTTGTAGTGGGTGGTACCAATGGTTCAAAGGGTACTTACTATTATTTGGTTGATGGTACAAATTGGAACAAGGATATTGACATTTCAATGCTTGAAACAAAGGGCTATCGTTACTTCCAAATTGATAAGAGTGTTCGTGAAGCTTTGGATGTTTACATTCCGTTGCGTAACCTTTATAGTGGTAAGTATAGAATTCGCATTCAGATGTTGCCTAATCGTGTTGATGTAAACCATATGTACCTTGTTGAAAACGAGGAAACTCATGAACAAGAGGAATTGCCTGATCAGAAAACTACATTTGTAGCAACGCTCTTTGATGATGAAGGTAAGCAGATTGGTTCTCCTTCAGCTGACATTGTAGTTGATGATTATGCAGTTAAGACATATACTCTATTTGAGTCTATTGAAATTCCTAAGTGCTATTATAATTTGCCTTCAGGTGTCTCAAACTGCTTCCCCTTGTTGAAGTTGGAAATTCCACGTCCAAAGCGTAACAACGATCCGTATCGTCCTTTGTGGAATACACAATCTTCGGGTTTGAGTATCACTAAGATCTTTATAGATCCTGTGCGTGAATAAGCATCAAGTTTCAAGCAAATCATTTACCTTATAGGGTGATGGTTTGGCTTGATTCTTAATCAACCTTAATATTGCAGATAATGAACAACAATAAGAAAATACACTTGATGCAGGGTACGCTGAGAGCTGGAGTATGTATGTTCATGCTTTCAGGTGCATGTGTACTTTACGCTCAAACTCCTCAAAGCAATGAGGGCGCAGAGGTAAATCCTGCTGCCAAGGTGGCAAAAAATGCTGGCAAGAAGGCTCCTCATTATAAAATGAAGGAGGTTTCTGGCTACATCTTTGATGGCGCAACTAAAAAGCCCGTTGTAGGTGCACAAGTTCAGTCATTGAATAATAGCTATTATTCGTCTATGACAGACGAATCGGGTAAATACACCATTCGTGTTCCTGAGTTTGTTGAAGCTCTCTATGTATCGGCTAAGGATACAGAATATAATCCTACGCAGATTGCTATTAAGGGGGCTGATCAACAGAATGCTTACCTAACAAGTGGTATGAACAAGGATTTCTTTGCTAATACTACTACGTTAAATAATAATCAGACAATGTTGGTGGATGAGCCTAATTCGCTCACCATTGAAAATGAAATGGAAAAGAAATTGTCTGGTTCTCTTCGTATCATCAATCGTGGTGGCATGCCTGCACAAGGTGCTGCTTTGTTCATGAATGGTTTGAATTCATTGAATAGTAATGCGCAGCCACTAGTTATTGTTGATGGTGTGATGCTTGATATGCAGTATGACCGTACAACTTTGCACCAAGGCTTTGTCAACAACTTGTTTAATATCATTGATCCTGATGATATTGAATCTGTTGAAGTGGTAAAGAATGGTACTGCTTTGTATGGCGCTAAGGGTGCTAATGGCGTATTGCTTATTAACACGCGTCGTGGCAAGAGTATGGTTACTCGCATTAACTTCCGTGCCTATGGTGGCTTTGAAACGGCTCCTGAGCAAATGAAGATGATGAATGCGAGTCAGTATCGTAATTATTTCTCAGAGTTACTTGGTACTTTGCCTGATAATGAGTACTTGGGTAGTAATAAGACAATTCCTTTCTTGAATGAAGATAAGAATTACTTCTTCTACGACATGTACCATAATGATACTGATTGGCAAAAGGACATCTATCATGACACATTTACACAAAACTATAAGGTAAGTGTTGATGGTGGTGATGATGTGGCTATGTATCACTTGTCATTAGGTTTCGCTCAGAGCGATGCAACAGCTAAGAAGAATGACTTTAACCGCTTGAACATTCGTTTCAATACAGACGTTAATATGTTCAAGAACTTTGTTACTGGCATTGACTTTGCTTTTGCACGTAATGCTTACAACTTACGTGATAATGGTTGGGCTGAAAATTACGACACTCGTAATATTTCTTCACCCAATGTGTTGGGCATGATTCAAACACCCTTCATTAGTCCGTATGCTTACTATGTACATTCTAATGGCAGCCAGTTGGAACTTGTACACTCTAATAACGTGTATGCTGGTAAGGTATATAGTGATGATAATAACCCATTCCAGTATGCAAGCCAATTTGGCTATACAGGTTTGGTCAATCCTTATTGGGTGCTTGCTAATGGTGATGGTAATAACAAGAACTTCCAGGAGCAGACGCAGTTCAATCTTAACATTTCTCCTAACTACAAGATAAATCGTTTCTTGACTGTTAAGGATCGCTTCAGCTACATCCTCAATCGTTCTAACGAAAAGTACTATTTGCCTAAGTATGGTACTCCTCCCAAATCGGTTGAAGGTTTAGGTAGTGTTACAAGTATCGTTAGTACACAGTTTGCTAAGGAAACAACCTTGTTCAATGACATTAGTATTGAATGGCATCGTAATTATGGTGCGCACGACATTCAGTTGTTGGGTGGTTTCCGTTTAAACTCTTACTCTTATAGTCAAAGCCACATTACTGGTTACAACAATGACCAGGATAAGATGCCTAATATGGCTTACTCTTTGCAGTATAAGAACTATGGTGGTGCAAACGACACATGGAACAACTTGGCTTACTATTTAAATGCCGCTTATAATTTCCAAAATAAGTATTTCTTAACAGGAACAATGTCAATGGAGGCTTCTTCACGTTTTGGTAAGAATGCTGAACAAGGCATAAAGTTCTGTGGTGTAAGATGGGGCTTGTTCCCTTCATTGCAAGCTGCATGGGTTATCTCTAATGAAAAGTGGTTTAATGTTAAGGGTATTAACTACTTGAAGTTAACGGGTGGTTATGAAATCAGTGGTAATGATAACATTGACTATTATGCTACTCGTACCTATTTTGCAAATACACAGTTCCTTGACAAAGCTACTGCTACAGTATTGCAGAATATTCAAAACCCCAAACTTCAATGGGAAACGACCAATCGCTATAACATTGGTTTGCAAACAAGTTTGCTCAACAATCGTTTGAATGTTGCTGTTGAATACTTCCATAGCAAAACTGATCACTTGCTCACTCGTAAATCAGTTAGTGATATTACGGGTTTAGCTACTATGTGGTCAAATGATGGCGCAATGAAAAATAATGGCGTTGACTTTAATGTAAACGCTATGTTGGTACAGCACAAGGATTGGCGTTGGCAAGCAGGCTTTAGCATCGGACATTATAAGAACGAAATTACCGCTTTGCCTGAGTCAAATGCTACAACAATACGTACTTATGCTCTTGATGACAATGGAGCACGTATTGCAAGCAGTGAGAAGCAAATTCACGGCTACACTTCTTCTATTTATGGCGATAATAACATCCTCACTGCTGTAGGTCATGCTGCAGGTGTGTTCTATGGTTACAAAACAGCAGGTGTGTTTGCTACTGATGCAGAAGCTCGTGCTGCTGGTAAGGATGGCAATTACTTGCGTTACCCAACTGGTATTTCAGATGCTTCAAAGTCGTCACGTAACTTTATGGCTGGTGATGTACACTTTGTTGACCAAAATGGTGATGGTTGGATTAATGAAGCTGATATGGTAGTGATTGGTGACCCCAATCCTGATATCTATGGTAACATTTACACATCACTAAGTTGGAAGAGCTTAAAACTTGATGTAAACTTCAAGTACTCTTTGGGCAATGATGTATTCAACTATCAACGCTCACAACTCGAAGCCCTCAACAATAACTGGAACCAGACAACAGCCGCTGTTAATCGTTGGCGTTATGAAGGTCAGCAGACGAATATGCCTCGCGTAATGGATACAAATAGCGAACTTTGGGTTAATAATGAACGATTCTCAGATCGTTGGATTGAGGACGGCTCTTATTTGAAGCTCAAGAATATTCGTCTAACCTATAAGGTTCCTGTAAACTTAAGCTGGTTGCTTGGCTTGTCAGTTTGGGGTGAATGCAATAATGTGTTTACTATCTCAAAATATACAGGTAATGACCCTGAGTTCTCAGCAGGTAATGGCGTTCTCTATCAAGGAATTGATGCTGGTTATCTCAATCAGGGACGTAACTTTAATTTGGGTGTGACCATCAACCTCTAATCGTATAAAGGAGTCGAGAGTGGGGAGTTCGGAAGTTTTAAAAACCTTTCATGCTTCTCAACTCTCAACTTTCAACTCTAATAAAAATACAGCAATGAAACACAAATCGATTTTCAGTCTTCTCATCTTCCTCATGGGGTTGGGCATGACAACCACCTCATGTGAAGATATGTTGACCCCCGATCTGAACCGTTACACTGAAAACTTTTCAGGAACCGATACTGTTTATTTCTATAATGGTATTCTTCGTAACGTTCAGGATATGGTAGAGCAGAATCAGTTGCTGGGTGACCTGCGTAGCGATTTGGTCGCAACCACAGCTTACAGTAGTGACTCTGTATCTCATATTATTGATTTTGATCGCACAACCGATAAGGATGGCGATAATCAGTTAATCAACCGTGCCGCTTATTACAAGGTTATCAATCAATGTAACTTTTATTTATCAAAGGTTGATACAAGCGCTGTAAAAAACAATATTTATTACATGAAGCGTGAATACGCTCAAGTAGTGAATATTCGTGCTTGGACTTACCTTCAGCTTGTACAAACTTATGGTCGTGTACCTTTTATTATCAAGCCTATAAATAGCGCAGACACGGGTTGGGAAAAGAATCCTGAAGCATGGGCTACAGCTGATAATTTGGTTGACCTACTGAAGGGTGACCTTGAAAAGGCTCAAGTTATTGAACGCACTTTAGGTTATCCACAGTATGGCGAGTTCCCTACAGGTAATGACAACTTTAAGATTAATTGTACGAAGATGCGTTTTTATGCAGACGTAATCTTAGGCGACCTTTATTTGCTCCGTAGCAATGGTAAGGCTGACTATGTAGCTGCTGCAAAGAACTACTATTACTTCTTAAAGGAACAATCAAAGAATGGTGTTCATGTAAATAGTGGTAGTGCGGCTTCGTTTGCTGAAGGTACCAACCCCAATGGTACAAAATACTATACAGCACAAATTAATCCTTGGGTTACTTCTGCTTTCAATGCAACGAGTCTGAGTAGCAATGAAAACGTTACTGTTATTCCATCTGCTGCAAACAAAACGTTTGGTCGTGTGTTGACTCGTACTGCACAAATCTATGGTTTTGATGCAAGTTCTTCAAACACAACATCTTCTGATGTAAATGGTAGTTCTGTAACAACATCAGGCCAAGTAAACTTGTCACTCAACTACAAGTCTCGTCAAGTTCAGCCATCAAATGCTTATTTGAATCTTTGTGCTGCTCAGCCTTATGCCAAGACAACCATTACAAATGGCGAAATGACAGAGGTTAAGTATTATGAAGGTGCTGGTGATGCTCGTTTGTGGGCAACAGCCCCATTCTTCAATACAAAGGATGCTCCAGAATCAAAGGCTCGCTTTATAGCAAAAGAGGCTCCCATTGTTTCAGTAACACGTGATGGTATAGCGTTTACTGGTAGCTTTAGACATTATAAATCAATCTATCGTATACGTCAGATTTATTTACGTTATGCTGAAGCTATCAATCGTGCTGGCTATCCTCGTATGGCTTACGCGGTACTCTCACATGGCTTGGATTCATACAAATTACCAAGCATTGCTGATTCTATCAAGTATGACGATGCGGCAAAGACCAAGCAAACTGTTTACTACATGGATAGTACCAGTGTTACAAATAGCTATTCTGGCGCGTTCTTCATTGGTGTAGATGAATTACGTCGTGCTCAGGCTGACCCTGAATATGATCTTTATTTGAACTTCTCTGCAACTTCTTGGAACAATGTTGGTATCCATCAGATGGGTGGTTTCGACAATGTTTCGCTTATTGATAGTTTAAATAGCTATGGCAATCGTGTAGGTCAGCGTATTATTGACGAAGCCAATCGTACAAAGACAAATACTGCAAGCGTTCGTCGCATTGTACGTAAGTTGCGTGCTGAAACTACTGGTGAGGGAACTGGTCCTAGTGAGAGTGAAACACCACAAGAGCCAACACTTGACGAGTTGCGTAAGACTTACCAAGAAATTGATCCAGAGCCTGCAGCAGAAGCTTCAGATGCAGAGATCAATGCGGTTGAATCATTGATAGCTGATGAGTGTGTACTTGAAACTGCTTATGAAGGTAGTCGTATGTTCGACCTCATTCGTTTCGCTCGTCACATGAATAACGATGCATCTCTGCCCGCGAACTATGGTACTCAATGGTTAGCATGGAAAATTGCTCGTCGTGCAGAGAACTTGGCTCCTTATGCACAACCAAGTCAGTATAATGGAACACTCTACAATCTCATGTTGAATCCTGATAATTGGTATATATCTAATCCAGAATACAAATAACTTGATTGATATAATATAAGCAAAGGCATGGCCGTATGGTCATGCCTTTGCTTATATGTACACAATATGTACATTATTATGATTATCCAAAATGGATAAACTTTATTTATAGACGAAATGCAGAATAATACATTTCAAAGGTTTTTTATGTCCTAATTAGAATGAATGCAATAGAAATATGATGCTTACGAAAATGAAAACTTTTATGTTTTCATTTTGCACTTCGCTTACCTTGCACTATCTTTGCAAGCATAAACAAATATAAGAACCTACAATGAGTAGTAAAATTGCAAAGATTTTAAATCCTATTCGAAAGGCTAGAACGTGTCTTCATAAGTGTTGGATATGGTATAAAGGACAATATATAGGTCGTCCATGGTGGTACAAAACAATTACCGCTATATGGTCTTTTTTTGCCTTTATATTTGTTTATTGCTTTTCCGTTTATTTCAATCTGTTTTGGCTTTTCGGCAAATCGCCTTCAATCAGCGACATTCTCAATCCTAAAACTGCGGCTGCATCTGAAATCTACAGTGCCGATGGCAAATTGTTAGGCAAGTATTTTAATGAGAACCGTTCGCCTGTTCCCTATGATTCAATTAGTCCTGCTTTCTTTGAGGCATTGGTCGCAACCGAGGATGAACGATTCTTTCAGCATCATGGTGTTGACTATCGTGGTATGTTTGCAGCCGCCAAAGATGCAGCCCATGGTCATGCACGTGGTGCATCAACCATAACGCAGCAATTGGTCAAGAATATGTTTAGGGTGCGTACACAGTATTCAACAGGATTGTTGGGTAAAATACCAGGCTTAAGCATTGTTATAATGAAGAGTAAGGAAATCATCATAGCTCAGTTGATAGAACTCTTCAGTGATAAGCAGAATATTCTTGAAAAGTATGCTAACACAGTTGACTTCGGTTCAAACGCGTATGGCATAAAGACAGCAGCCAAAACATACTTTAACACCACGCCTGCAGCCTTAAAGCCAGAGCAAGCAGCGGTGTTAGTAGGTTTACTTAAGGCAACGTCAGCTTATAATCCTCGCATTAATCCAGACAAGTCGTTGCGTCGTCGTAACACTGTGCTTAATAATATGTATACACATCGTGTAATGCTCAAGGAGCGTTTTGGTGATGTATATGTAGCAGATCAAAGTACATTGGAGCGTTTGCAAGCCATGCCTATAAAACTTGATTTTAATGTAGAGGACGCATACGATGGAACGGCACTTTATTTTCGTGATGCTTTAAAGGATTACATGGAGAAGCAGTTCCCCGATCTTGATGTATTTTCAGATGGCTTGAAAATATATACAACGCTTGACTCGCGAATGCAACAATATGCTGAGAAGGCTGTACATGACCAAATGAAAGTGGTGCAACGCAACTTTGATGCGCATTGGCGTGGAATAGGTGACCCTTGGCGTGATGCAAAAGGTAATATAATTCCAGGCTTTATTGAAGACAAACTTCATAAAACTGATGCATATAAAATGCTTCAAGCGCGTTTCCCGAACAATCCAGATTCAGTTAACTATTACTTGAACAAGCCACACATGGTAACATTGTTTAGCTATGATGGTCCTGTTCGCAAGGAAATGTCAACAGTTGATTCGCTCAAGTACATGGTAAAATTCATGCACACAGGTTTTGTGGCAATGGAGCCAGAGACGGGGTATGTGCGTGCTTATGTGGGCGACATTGATTTTAAAACTTGGAAGTACGACAAGGTACGTTCAATGCGTCAGCCAGGCTCAACATTTAAACTCTTTGTTTATGCCACGGCCATGAAGCAAGGCATGACTCCTGCTGATACGCGCAAGGATGAATACATTCGAATGCGTGTATACGACAAGTTTAAGCACGATAGTGTAGATTGGCAACCCCATAATGCCAATGGACGCTTTTCAAATGCAGAAATACCATTACGCTCAGCCTTTGCACAGAGTATCAATACTATTGCTGTAAAGTTAGGACAAGAGGCTGGCATCCCGAATGTTATCCAAACAGCACATGATATGGGCATCCAATCGCCACTTGATGACAATCCATCATTGGCTTTAGGTTCAAATGATGTCAATCTGTTTGAGTTGGTAAACGCTTACGGAACAGTAGCCGATGATGGTATACACGTAGCTCCTACTATGGTAACCAAAATTATCGACGCTGATGGTAACACCATATTTGAGGCTAAGACCGATGAAGGCACACGTGCCTTGCCACAAACGGCCGCCTTTTATATGCAAAAGTTGCTCGAAGCAGGTGTGCGTGATGCAGGTGGAACTTCACAAACGTTTGGTTCCATGCAGTATCTTGGTCCGTTCTCTAATCAGTTAGATATGGGCGGAAAGACAGGTACATCTAACAATCACTCTGATGCCTGGTTTGTAGGTGTAACCCCCAGTCTTGTTGCAGGTGCATGGGTTGGTGGCGAATATCGCAGCATACACTTCCGAACAGGAGCCTTAGGGCAAGGTAGCCGTACCGCATTACCTATCGTTGCACAATTCTTCCGCAGTGTAATGGATGATGCCTCGTTGCGTAGCAAATATCTGCACAAATATGGCATGCCTCCTGCTGATATTGATGCTTCAACCTATCAAACAACCTACACTCCAACAACTGTTCGTAATGATTCATTGGCAAATGATTCAACCGCAGGTAATGAAGGTGATTTTGAAGGTGAAGATTTAATGGGCAACGAAACAGAAAACTCTCATGAATCGGGTGCAGAAGCTTCAGAAACGCATGCTGAACAAACACCAGCAGCGCATAAAGAGAACACTTCGCATAATTCAGCAGTGAGTACACAAAGTAGTAGCACAACAAGTTCATCAACATCATCAACCAGTGCTACAAGGACAAAGAAATCAAAAAAGGCGAACAATGCAGAGTCCTTATTTGAGTAAGTGAACTGTTCTAAACTTTTTATGAAATTCAAAATATCCCTTTATTTTTAAACAAGAAAGGCTGCACCTTGGCAGAGATTGCAAACGAGCTCGCATCTCAACCAAGGTGCAGCCTTTCTTTGAGATGTTGTTTTAAAAAAACAGTGCAACGAATATAAAAAGTCAAGCTTAGAACTTATTAATGAGCCACCACCTATTTTTAAAAAACGTCCCCCAAGAAATGTGAAGATATAATTTTACTTCGTCTGAAAAGTTTGGACCAGTTCAGTAAATAAGTAGGTGTTCAAAATTAGTTGATATAATCGTGTTCAGAATTAGTTGATATAACTTGGCGCAGTATTTCGTTCAGAAACATAGGCTGAAGAGAGAGCGTAGCGGGCTACGTGACCGATGAAACCTATGTTTCTGGGCGAAATACTGCGCCAAGGCGTATCAACTAATTTTGAATACCTACTTAATAAAAAAAGAGGAAGTTCTATCAATAACAGAACCTCCTCTTTTATGTTTACAAATAAGCCTATAAAGGTACACAAGAATGCATCATCTTGCTGTAACGTGAAAACATGATTGATGCACTTCATATTTAACGTAACATGCCCCCATTTCACGCATATCGTTCAGCACTTCTGCTAAAATAGATTTATACACAGTAACCCATCGTATATCACTTTTACCGTCGGGATGAATTTCAAGAAATCGATTGTATGACACATCAAAGGTAGTGCCATATTGGTGGCAAGAATTTTCAGAAGCATTGGCATTAAAATTACGCAAACGTGCCACATCAGCCTTAGTGCGTAAAACAGATGTAATGAGTAATTTATGTGGTGGATAGCCCTTTGTGGCCAAAGAGTCATTAAAGGCACGTGCTATTTGGTTGAGTAGAGTAGCAGCGCGTGGCACAAGGTATGGAATAGATTGATGCAAACGTTGTACGGAATAAAAAGGATTGTCAGCAATATAAACCAAATCCTTCATGTGTTGATGCGTTTCTTCTCGATTTTCAATCATAGGTATACCCAGTCGGCTCGCTGTAGCTAATTGCACATCGTTTAAGTCAGGAAATGCCGTTTCAAATCGTGGAACACTTGTTACACGGTTTTTTACTGGCGAACCATCCATTTTTGTAAGCACGGGTTGCTTACGTTCTTTTAAAAACAAAAGGTCAACAGCCTTAGCCTGCAAGTCAATGCTATCGGGTTTGTGCGTATATGTTGTTTGTGATTTATTACGTTCCAAAGCTAGACGTTTAAGTGCCAGTTGGGGGTTAATACACTTAGTAATAGCTAAAGCAATGACAATGAGTGCAAAAGCCGATAAAAAGTGAATGCGACGAGGTTGATAGAATTGTTTCATACCAATGTATGCAATAAGAGGTTTTATAAAGATTACATTAAAATGCGCACACAAAGTTAGTGCATTTCAATTGGATTTTTTAATTTTGCACATAAATAAAGTAAAAACCATTCTAAAAAGGCGAAATAGCCCAACATGAGGGCAAAGCCTCCTAACGCAAACAAATGATAGAGAAGCATTTCATACTTGATGAAGCCGACCCTGTAATATTTTACGGGGTTAATAATGTAAACATCAAAATGTTACGAGCCCTATGCCCCAAGTTGCGCATTATGGCCCGTGACAATGTGGTGCGTGTAATGGGCGATGAAGAGGAAATGGCTAACTTTGAGGAGGTTTTTGGTAAACTTGAGAAACATTGCGCCAAGTTTAATAACTTGACGGAAGAGGACATACTCAACATAGTAAAGGGACACATCACACAAGGTGAAACAGCACATGATGTGATAGTTTATAGCACAGGAGGAAAGCCCATCACACCACGTTCAGAGAATCAACGTCGTTTGGTAGAGGCTTACGACAAGTGTGACATGATATTTGCCATTGGCCCTGCAGGTTCTGGCAAAACCTACACAGCCATAGCATTAGCTGTGAAGGCCTTAAAAAGCAAGGCCGTAAAAAAAATCATATTAAGTCGCCCCGCGGTAGAGGCTGGCGAGAAACTTGGCTTCTTACCAGGTGATATGAAAGACAAAATTGATCCCTATTTGCAACCTCTATATGATGCTTTGCAAGAGATGATTCCTGCTGCAAAATTGCAGGAATATATGGATACAAATGTCATTCAAATAGCTCCATTAGCCTTTATGCGTGGCCGTACGCTTAATGATGCCGTAGTGATATTAGACGAGGCACAGAATACAACAACAGCTCAAATAAAAATGTTCCTTACCCGCATGGGGTGGAACACCAAAATGATAGTGACGGGTGATCGCACGCAAATAGACTTGCCAGCTTCGCAACGTAGTGGACTGGTCGAGGCACAGCGCATACTGCAAGGAATAGAAGGCATAGCCTTTATCGAAATGAATCAAAAGGACATCATTCGTCATAAACTCGTAACAAAAATAGTAGAGGCTTACAATCGCGATGATGAACGTAAGAAGCAAATACGCGAGTCTGCGTCAACACAACAATCAACAGACAAATAACCCCTAAGGCGAGTCCTGGCATGCAAAGAGCTATCTTTGCAGCTGGGCTCGCCTTGTTGCATAAAATATGCTATTCATTAGTACGCCATGCATGCGTAACATTTACAAAGCAAGGAATATCAACACAATGAGTCTCTATACACAACCCTGAGGCTCGTAAAAAACACAAATAAAATGTCAGCATTAACAAAAACCGATTTTCAATTTCCTGGACAAAAGAGTGTTTATCACGGTAAGGTTCGCGACGTGTACAATTTAGGCGACCGCTTGGCTATGGTGGCTACTGATCGTATTTCAGCTTTCGATGTAATCTTGCCCAAGGGCATTCCCTTTAAAGGTCAAGTGCTCAACCAAATAGCAGCCAAGTTCCTCGATGCCACCACCGACATCTGTCCTAACTGGAAACTTGCAACTCCCGATCCTATGGTTACGGTGGGTGTTATGTGCGAGGGTTTCCCCGTTGAAATGATTGTGCGTGGCTACCTTTGTGGTAGTGCGTGGCGTGCTTACAAGAGTGGTGTACGTGAAATTTGCGGTGTAAAGCTTCCTGAAGGTATGAAGGAAAATCAAAAATTCCCTACACCTATTATCACACCTACAACAAAAGCTGAAATAGGTGAACATGATGCCGACATTTCGAAGGAAGAAATATTGGCACGTGGTCTTGCTACCCCTGAAGAGTATGCAGTGCTCGAAAAATATACGCTTGCACTCTTTGAGCGTGGTACTGAAATAGCAGCTAAGCGCGGGTTGATTCTTGTTGACACAAAGTATGAGTTTGGCAAGCACAATGGTGAAATATATTTGATGGACGAAATCCACACCCCCGACTCTTCACGCTATTTCTATGCTGAAGGCTATGCTGAGCGTTTTGCCAAAGGTGAGCCTCAAAAGCAACTTTCAAAGGAATTTGTGCGTGAATGGTTGATGGACAATGGTTTCCAAGGCCAAGCTGGCCAGCAGGTTCCCGAAATGACAGATGAGATCGTAAATAACATCTCTGCTCGTTACATTGAACTTTATGAGCACATTACAGGTGAGAAATTTGTACCTGAGGAAACAGGTGATGTACTCGCTCGTATTGAAAAAAATGTAGTTGATTATTTAGGTAAATAACCTTTTTCTGCTACAAGCATAATATAAGGGTGACACTGATAAATCTTTAAAATAAAGAATAATCAGAGTCACCCTTTTATATATTCGTTGTAAAGAAAAATTTGCAAAGAAATAGGGCAAATAGCTTTAAACCTTTGCTTTTGAATGAAGAGAAACTTCTTTCTTGAGTCTCTTTAAGGCAAGATGATGGCCAGCCTGTGCGGCTTTGTTATAATAGCACATAGCTTGCTCCAAGTTGGGTGGAGTCGTCCATCCTTCTTCATAGCTTTGGCCTAATCGAAACCAAGCATAAGGGTCAGTTGATTGTTTATAAAAATAGATAGCTCGTTCTAAGTTTTGTGGCACATTGCCGCGCCCACACCGAAAAATGTCGCCCAAGTTAGTGCTTGCATAGAGCGAATCTCCATTTTTTAAAGCTTCGTTATACCAATATACGGCAGTCTTTACATTTTGTTCCACCCCAATGCCATGTTCATAAATAGTGCCAATATCATTTAGCACCACCCCCTCATATCCTTTCACCACATCATAGTTTTGGGCAATGTGTAGCAATAGCTCAACATCCTCCTTGCAATAACTCTCAGTAGTTTCGGCACCATCAGTTTGCCATGATAACACCTTTCCTATAGATTCATGTTGAGGTACATTCACCTCGCAGTCATTGCTTAAATTCACTTTTTCAACCACATCTTCAGCCGGCAACAAATTGTGTTTAAGCATATACCCAATGTAACCATATATGCGTGGTGTAGCAGAGTGAATGCTAACCCCCATTCTTTCAAGTGCTTGTTGGTTAACATATATATTGGTTTCAGGTATAGGTAGTGACAAGTAATATTTCATGTGAAGCGATAGCATGCACTTCAAGTAGGCAATTTCATCGCCAATAGCGTCAGCCATCCAGTCTTCATTAAAATAATCAAAGGCCGAAAGTTCATTAATGCGAAATGCATTGTCAGTTAAGAGCATACTCAGTGTATCTACCAAATAAGGCCATAATTGGTAGTCGTCATACGTAGCCAACCTGTCCATTGACAACGCATATTTTTCTTTTTCTTGTTCAAGCAAAAAAAGTGTAGTTGCATGTTCTTTACGATAAAAAGCCCAGGTTCCTTTCACTTCATTAGGAGTGATGGCTAAAATGCAGTCATTTAAACCCAATAAATCAGTGAAAGCTTTAAATGAGAATTGTCGAGTCGATATAATTGAAATTTGAAATATCATGCTCTGTTAGTGTAAGATATTTAGCAAATATGTCGTGGCAATAATTATTTTGCCCCGCCGTGCTTCTCAGAATAAAATGTGAACAAGAGGTTCGCTATTTAATCTTGCCATATATATAGCGAGCAAGTCCGTAAACGTATCGACGAAAGCCAGGCTGGTAGGCAAGTAAGTGTTCAAACCAGCTAAGATGCTTTCCTAAAATGCGCACAGCATACCCCACATAGAACATGGCAAATAGGGTGCCAAAGCCAACAATATACCATTGCCAGCTGCCAAAAAACAAGATACAAACTATGATACCTAGTCCAACTAATGTGGTGTCAACTCCAACTTTTATCTTAGGGAACTCAATGCCAGTGATGCGGCTAATGGCAACGGGAAAACCTTCGCCAGGCATTGTAACACTACCGCATCGCACCTCAAGCGCTATGCCAAATCCCAAAATGGTGCAGCCAACAAGTTGTGCAAGGGCTTGCCAAGCAAGGGCATGTGGTTGTAGCCAAGTGGTGAGCACCATATTGATGTCAATGAGAACTCCAAACACAAAACCTACTAATAATTGAAACAATTGTACCCATTCAAATTGTTTGCGTAGTACTAATATTTGTCCTATTACAAGCATGGCATTCATGATGTAAGTGTACTGACCGATGGTAAGTGTTGGTACAAGTCCTTGTTTACCAGCTGTTTCAAACACATAAGGTAATACACTAATAACGCTTGAACCTAAATGAGATCGTACGCAGAAGGCAACACCTAATGTCATAATCCATAGTGATAGAAGTAGAAGTAGATGTTGCCAGCAAAATGAAATAATTTTTTCTTTCATTGAAAACGCGTGTAATAAACTTTTTGCAAAGTTACAAAAAACAAATTACATGCATCTTAATGGCTGAATGTAGACGTAAAATATTGTCTATTATTTTAGGTGTGTTTTATAATATCATCGTTACAGGTATTGATATTCATTGCCACAATATATATATATTTAAAACGTAAGAGTTTTGAGGCGTGTAAGCAGAACTTATGATATGATTTAACCGTCCAGCCTAAGCTGGACGGTTAAATATCACAATAAACATTGACCATTCAAACACTATAGAACAGCAATTAACCTAATTGCATAGAATTCGTTTTTCCTACTAAAAAATGATTTTCTTTTAAAATCCGAACAAAAGAAATTTATTTAATAACAACCTTGCTACAACCTTGCATTGTACGCACCAAGTAGGCACCTGATGGTAGTTGACGTCCTATAGGTAGTGCCTTGCCGTCAAGCGTATAGAGGCGATAAGGTAAATTACAATAAATGCGTCCATTAACTATTCGTATAGAACTGTCGGTGGTAGATAAGGCCGTAGCAATAGCAGTGCTTGCACCTTCGCTTTCAGTTAGCGTAAAACTAAATTGGCATCCTGTGTCATTAAAGCGATATTTGTTATCTTTAAGTGAGTTATAGCCCCAATTGAAGAGTTGATATTTTTGCTCAGATTTCGTTTGGTTAATTTCCGTGTGGTTGCCGTCAGAAACGATCAAAAAATATTTGTCATTGTCGCAAGCTAAAAATTTCCAACCATCAGCAGGTAGTGTGCTAGTGGTGGTAAGCGCTTTGTTATATTCGGCAGCAGGTGAAAGGTAGAGACCGTCAGCGCGATTCACAATATTAAAGGTGCCATCAGTTCGGCTCTCAAATTTCCACTCTGAGGCTTGAGTGTCGTTATTAAGTTCTCCCGTCACTGTTTGTCCATTGCCGTGTGATGTGGGGTAGCGATAGCTTTCACGTGCTGAAGAAAACCTATACCAATGATTCGTTTCATGATTACTTAACAAAGGTGTGGTTACTTTAGGCTGCTCATCGTTGGTAACAACCTCAGTCATGTTAAAGGTGTAAAGGCATCCATCATCGTCGGTGCGATATTCATCTTTTACTTTTGTGCCGTAGCCCCAGTTATACACTTTATAGCCTAATTGTGAGTTGTTCGTTTGGTTCATTTGAGTTGAACCACTATACACAATGTAGTACCCACTAACCGTTTTACTAATGTTCCATCCAGTTGAAGGTTGTATGCTAACGGTTTTTAATGCAGAATTGTTGTTAGCTTGGGGCGAAATATAGGTGTTGTCAGCACGATTAATAATATCAAAAGATCCATCAGAACGGCTCACAAATTTCCATTGCGAGGCTTCAGTAGGCGTAGTTTGCCCTACGATGTCAGTGTTCGCTCCTGATGAAGTAGGATAACGTGTGCCACGCTTAGGTGTGCAGAACGTGTACCAATAGGTGTAGGCATTATTACTCATCAAAGGGCGTGATAAGTCTTCATTGTCGGGCACAACATCGTCCATGCTTTTATCAGGAGAGTAAATAATGCCATCAAGTGCATTTTTCCCCTCAGTGTCAGTAATAACAAAGGTAAACTGCCACTTGTCACGACTTGTTCCACCCTTGTTAGCATGTGGTAGTTTGATGAAAACCTTGTTCCACCCTTGTTTTAATGTCAGCGCAACAGGTTCACGATTGGTAAAGTTTTCGTTAGTGAGTCCTGTGGTAGCTTGGTCTTGTTTTATGGTTTTGCCAGCTTGTTGCCATTGTGGAGCAGGAATTTCATTGCCATTTAGCCAAATTTTAGAGCCGCGACGATCCCATTGTCCAGCTATGGGGGCAGTGTCATCGCCCGATCTGCTGTAAGTGTAGAATTCGATTTGTGCTCCCACTTGTTGCTCTTTAGGCGAATAAACATAAGTCCAGGCGTATGCGGTTTGGTTGTCAGTAGGATGGCTAAGGAACGACGGGACAGTGGAGTGCCAAATGTGTCGTAAGTAAATGCCCGCGCCTGTGGCAAAACTGGTGCGGTAAAGGTTATTGTTGTAAACGTATTTTGTGGGCATTACCTCGTCTTGGTTCAACTCGGGTGGAAACACTTTGTTAGCATCACCTCCGTTAGGAAAAGGTTCAGTAATGCGCCAGTGCACATTGGTTTGCTTAACGTATGGTATAGGTTCGTTTTTGAGCGAATGAGCTTTATGAAAAAGGAAACGGCGCTCAAAGTCAGCAAATTCATCAAATTCATCGCCTTTGTTGGGTAGGGTAGTCCCTCCTACTTCAATATATTGTTTGCCGCCACCTATCCAAGCACGTTCAGCTGAAGCCAATATGTTGGCATATTGATTATTTTGCTTGATGATGTCTTGTTCAGTTGGAACCTTAGTGTCATTCCATGCAGCTGAAATAGTGCCTGCTAATTCAGCATCCCCCTTTTGTGCATAATAGATATTGCTTTTATAAATGCCCACGAGGTCAGCGTATACGTCAAAGTGGTTGGTGTAGTTATATCGACAATCAATGTTGGGCAACCCAGCAATTTTATTGCCCCTTGTGCTCCACATTTGAGTCATATCAGCCTTGTCACTGGCCACGGCCTTATTCTTTAAAGGATTCCAAGTAACAACCTTCCGTTTTAGCGTGTTACGCACGTAGGCAGTCATGCCCTCCAAAAAACCATCATTAAGTGTAACCTCATCGCCACCAATATGAATGTAAGGAGCCAAAGTGAAGGTGTTAGCCACCTCATCAAGAATATCCTTTAAAGCAGCGATGCCTTTATCAGTTTGCATGGTAAATCCCATAGCTTTTGTAAATACATCGCTATGGCCAGGCATATCAATTTCAGGAATGATGGTAACGCCCCGTTCAGCAGCATAGGCTTCAAGTTCCTTACATTGTGCTTGAGTATAATATTGACCAGGATAGCGAATCATGTTTTCGTTGGCAGTGAGCTGTGGATATTTTTTTACTTCAAAGCGCCAAGCTAATTTCTCAGTTAAATGCCAATGAAAAACGTTTACTTTGAAACGTGAGAGTAGGTCAATCTCTTTTTTTAATTCGTTAAAAGACAAAAAAGAACGTCCCACATCCTGCATCCATCCACGCAGTTTAAAGGCAGGCCAATCAGTCATACTAAGGGCCTCAAGGGCGGGTGTTTGCCCATTGTCATAGCCTTCAGCCAATTGAGCCAATGTTTGTGCAGCGCGTGTTACCCCAATAGGCTTAATGGCTTTAATGTGCACCTCATTGGGGGTAATGGTGATACTATATGCCTCGTTGTCAAATCCATTCAGTGGGTAGTCGTAGCTGTTGGTAATGGTTTCAACCATTTCAACCACAATTTTAGCTGAAGCACTGGGCGTGTTTGTACAGCCCGTATCGTGTAAAAAACGAAGTAGGGTGGGGTCATTCGTGGGGTCAGTCAAGCAAATGTCGCGTTTAAGCATAAATGGAGATACCCCTTGAGTTGTTTGAATAACCTGTGGACGTGGCAGCAAATCGCTTACTTTAGCCATTGCTTGAGTGGCATAACAGGTAGCGAATGCTAAAAGCGGAATGTAAATGTGTTTCATGTGGTTATATAGATTTGAGTGCAGATTTATTTTGTGTTGCTTAGGTGGCTGTTCCCCAAAATGAGTAATAATTAGAACACCTACTTATCATTTAGACTTTAACATCATAAGCATAGTATAGCCTACTTACTTGTTAACCCGTTCAGCAAAATTTTAGTTAACGGCTATGCTCATATTATCCCATTGCGCTTTTGCACACATCGCGTAGCCCACATTTAGCGCATTTAGGTGAACGAGCAGTGCAGGTGTATCGTCCATGTAGCAAAAGCCAATAGTGTGATGAGGCTACGAGCGATTCGGGTATGTGCTTTTTGAGTTCCACTTCAACGCTATAAGGTGTGGTGCAACGTTGTGGCACTAAGCCTAATCTATGACTTACGCGGAACACATGTGTGTCAACGGCCAATGCAGCTTTGCCAAAGGCTACGGCTTGTATAACGTTGGCCGTTTTACGTCCCACACCGGGCAGTTGGGTTAACTCCTCAAGCGTTGAAGGCACTTGGCTGTTAAAATCCTTCACTAACATTTTAGCTAATCCAACTAAGTGCTTGGCCTTATTGTTAGGGTAGCTTACGGAGCGAATGTAGTCGTAAATAACCTCAGGGGTAGTAGCTGCCATGGCCTCAGGAACGGGAAAGTCGGCAAACAGCCTTGGAGTAACCTGATTGATTCGTTTGTCGGTGCATTGGGCTGATAACACCACTGCTACTAATAACTCAAAGGGGTTGCTAAAATGCAACTCCGTTTCAGTAGCATCCATTGTTTGCTCAAAGTATTGCAACACATGTTGGTAGAGGTCTTTTTTGCGCATGGATTAAAATGGTTTCTTAAGGGGGAAGATAAATGATTGCTCCATCTCTTTTTATAGACCCCACACACTATAACTGTGTAAAAGCGTTTGAATACCCCATATATTGTCAAAGTGCATTTCGCACCATAAAGTATCCAAAACCTGCGGCAGAGAGTCCTACGAGCAATGAAAGTACCATGTAGGTAATAGCAAGCAAGTAAAGTCCTTGGCGTAGAAGTTGCACACTCTCGTTTGAAAAGGTTGAGAAGGTAGTAAATCCTCCACAAAAACCTGTAATTAAAAGCATTTGTAGCCAATGGGCGTGATAGCGTTCAAAGCCTCCCACCAATAGGCCGATAAGCAAGCAACCTAAAGCATTGGCTACAAAAGTTGGCCAAGGAAAATGTTCGGTAGACGATTTGAGTAGATATGCCCCTATGGTGTAGCGGCACATGCTCCCCAATCCTCCACCGATGAATATGCAGAGTAGCTTTAACATGATGGTGTTAATGTAAACCCACTTATTTTGTTAATTCGTTCATTCTACTGATGTACTTGCCCAAAATGTCGAACTCGATGTTAACCTTGCTACCTACTTTAATGTTGTGAAAGTTGGTGTGCTCAAAGGTGAAGGGAATGATACATACTTTAAAAGTGTTGCGAGAGGGCTGGCATACGGTTAAACTTACACCATTCACAGTGACAGAACCTTTGTCAACAGTAAAGTATCCACGCTTAATGAGTTCGTTGTCAACCTCGTAAGCAAAAGTAAACTCGTAGCTGCCATTGGCATCTTTAATATCTGTGCAAGTAGCTGTGGTGTCAACGTGTCCTTGCACAATGTGGCCATCTAATCGGCCATTCATTTGCATGGAGCGTTCAACGTTCACTTCATCACCTGGCTGTAGCAGGCCCAAATTTGAACGCTTGAGCGTTTCATCCATAGCCGTTACTACATATTGTTTGCCATTCAATTTCACTACAGTGAGGCATACCCCATTGTGAGCGACACTTTGGTCAATCTTTAGTTCGGGTGCAAAGTCGCATTCAAGGGTAAAGTGCTTATTCTCTCTGTCTGTTTCAACTGCTACGACATGTGCAATTGATTCAACTATTCCTGAAAACATTGATGTTGTATGATGTTAGTATTTTTTACTTCAGATATTTTTCAATAGGCGTAGTGTCACCGTTAACAATCAATTTACCATTACATATTTCGTAGTCTTTCAACTTTTTGTCAAGCTCAGTAATGTTAATGAGCACGCCTATGGCTTCTCCGTTGTCACGAGTGGTCAACGCATATCGTTCGCCATATTGCATGCTGCCATATATTTTCCCATCGGTGCCATCTTGAGCAGTTCGGTACAAATAAAGCGTGTCACCCTTGTCAGTAACCATGCTAAAGGTGCTCATGCCAAAGTCTTCAGTCGAAGTTCCGTAGATGGTAGAGTCGGCAATTTGGTCAGCAACAGTAGTGTCGACTAAGGAATCGGTGCTTATAGTTGTGGGTGTTGTGTCACCTTTTTTATTGTTACATGCTGACAGTAGCAATAAGATAAAAATTAAGTATGGGTAGATTTTTGATTGTAGCATATTGGAGTGTAAATATATTGTTGGTTGCGAAGATACGAAAAGTTTAATGAAGTGCCACTCTTTTGTAGTATAAATGCCAGTTAGTTTGCAAATAAAAACAATTCGAGTTATCATTCACTTCATTTGTAACAAAAGATGTGTAATGATAACTCGAAGTAGAAAATAAGTATGTCAGCACTTAAGCCAACTGACAAATTATTGCGTGTGTTGAGAAATTAAATTAACGGCATTCCGCATTCGCGACATTCCTTACGCATATCTTCAGGCCATATGCTGGCTTGTATTTCGCCTATATGTCCTTTGTGTAGTAAAACCATACACAAACGGCTTTGGCCAATACCTCCACCAATTGATAAGGGAAGTTCATTATTTAATAGGCGTTGGTGAAAGTAGAGTGATTCACGTTGCTCTTGACCCTCAATTTTGAGTTGGCGCAAGAGGGCTTCTTTATCAACACGAATACCCATTGATGATAGTTCAAATGAGCGTTCAAGCACGGGATACCAAATAAGAATGTCACCATTAAGTCCAGCCAAGCCATTTTCGGCAATGGTTGACCAATCGTCATAGTCAGGGGCACGCCCATCATGTTTTTTACCATCAGATAGTTTGCCACCAATGCCTATAACAAACACAGCTCCATATTTTTTGCAAATGGCATCTTCGCGCTCTTTCGGGGTGAGGTCGGGATACATTTGTAAGAGTTCCTCGCTATGAACAAAATGTATTTTTTCGGGCAAGAAGGGCTTAATTGAATCGTAAGTTTCACAAACCAAATATTCCGTGCGGCGAATAGCTGCATAGATGCGTTCTACTACATTCTTCAAGAAGGCCAATGTGCGGTCTTTCTTTTCAATAACAGCCTCCCAATCCCATTGATCAACGTAGAGTGAGTGCAAGTTGTCTAATTCCTCATCGGCACGTATGGCATTCATGTCGGTGTAGATGCCATGTCCAGTGGGAATGTGATAGTCGGCCAATGTGAGTCGTTTCCATTTAGCCAAAGAGTGTACCACTTCAGCTTTGCGGTCGCCTAAGTCTTTAATAGGGAAGGTTACAGGACGTTCTACGCCATTTAAGTCATCGTTGATGCCTAAGCCTTGCATAACAAATAGTGGGGCGGTGACGCGGCGTAAACGCAATTCGGTTGATAGGTTTTGTTGAAAAAAGTCTTTTATTAATTTGATGCCTTGCTCCGTTTTGTGCATGTTTAGCAAGGCTTTGTAGTCTTTGGGGTGGATGAGTTGGCTCATTATTACTTTTGTTGATTCTGTTCAGTTATGTTTGTTGTTAAGGTAAATCAGCTTTTATCCTTTTAGCAACGCAAAAGTAATGAATTATTTTCTATTTGATAGTATTCTGTGTATAAAACTTTACGTTTTGAGATAAATAACTTTTGCAAGGTATCAATAAGTAACAGTGGATTTTTACTGCGCACCATTAAGAAAACACGCAAAGGCATCGTTATGTTGTTATATTCGTACGTAATAAAAGAGGGGGCTATATTGATTCGTATGGGTAAATTCGCCCACATTGATGTAAGGTATAATCAGTCAAAGTCACAGTATAGTACTCAACCGCACATGAGTATAGTACTCAACCGCACATGAGTATAGTACTCAACCGCACATGAGTACAGTACTCAACCGCACATGAGTATAGTACTCAACCGCACATGAGTATAGTGCTCGAAGGAGTATAAACGCTTTGCCCGAGTGTCGCTATGCTTGCCATGTCTACGTGCTTTATTGGGCTTTCATCCTGCTCTTGAAAATGGGGGAATAAGATAATATTTTCATTGATACAAGTTATTTGTAGCTCAAAAAAATGATGTTATTGTATAAAATAGACTCAATTCTTTACAAACCTTATAACTTTAATTTGCATTATTTATACGAAAGCATACCATTTACCCCTAAGTTTTTTATTTTATGCCCCAATAGCCCATCCTTTTCTACCATTAAATTATTACCCAATTACATTATTTCGTCTATCCAATAAGTCAATATTTCCGAAAAATAGCATTTTATTTTCCCCTCACATATAGACGCTCATTGATGGATTTTTGCTTTAGTGGGTTAACAAGTAAGTATGCCATGTATTTTTAAAGTAAAATGCAAAATTCCTACATCATGCGGTCCGTGGAAACAGATAAGTAGTTATTCATAAATTATCTTTACATTGAAAGAACCATTATCGCGATGCAGATATATCTTTCGTTCGAAGATATATGTTTCCCGAAAAGGGGGACGAAGGGTGTTATAACAAGCTATGTGATTGGGGGATTACCCAAACAAAAAGACATAGACGTAAAAAAGCGTTACGCTCATTGCTGAACGTAACGCTTATATTGGTAGTAAATCAGCATATTGTGTATGCGTGATTTACACATTCAAGGAGTTATCAGAGATTACTCACCCTTTTCCATTTTAGCCTTCAATGCAGCGAGTGCATTGTTTTCACCAAGTGAAGTGGTAGCGGCTTGGTTTTGGATAGCAGGGATGTCGCTGTTCTTGCTCTTGTTAGAGCGAGCCTTGCGAGGAGCAGGTGTTTCGCTGCCACGTTGAGCATCTTCGAATGTACGGCTGTGTGAAAGGATGATGCGCTTAGTGTCCTTGTTGAATTCAATAACCTTGAAGGGGAGCTTTTCGCCTTCCTTAGCGTGTGAGCCATCTTCCTTAACAAGGTGCTTAGGAGTAGCAAAACCTTCAACACCATATTCGAGCTGAACTACAGCACCCTTGTCCATGAGTTCTACGATAGTACCCTCATGTACACTGCCTTCAGTGAAAGTGGTTTCGAATACGTCCCAAGGATTCTCTTCGAGCTGCTTGTGACCGAGAGAGAGACGACGGTTGTCCTTGTCGATGTCGAGAACAACAACTTCGATGTCGGCGCCAATCTGAGTGAATTCAGAGGGGTGCTTAATCTTCTTAGTCCAAGAGAGGTCAGAGATGTGGATGAGGCCATCAACACCTTCTTCGAGTTCAACAAAAACACCAAAGTTAGTGAAGTTGCGAACTTTTGCGTGGTGACGTGAACCTACGGGGTACTTCACCTCAATGTCCTTCCAAGGATCGTCCTTGAGCTGCTTGATACCGAGTGACATCTTGCGCTCTTGGCGATCAAGTGTAAGGATAACAGCTTCAACTTCGTCGCCTACCTTGAGGAAGTCTTGAGCTGAGCGCAAGTGCTGGCTCCAGCTCATTTCGCTTACGTGAATAAGACCTTCAACGCCCGGAGCGATTTCAACGAATGCACCGTAGTCAGCCATAACAACAACCTTACCCTTAACCTTGTCACCTACCTTGAGGTTAGGATCGAGGGCATCCCAAGGATGCGGAGTGAGTTGCTTAAGACCGAGAGCAATACGCTTCTTCTCTTCATCGAAGTCAAGGATAACAACGTTGAGTTTTTGATCGAGTTCAACGATTTCATGAGGATCGTTTACGCGGCCCCATGAAAGGTCGGTGATGTGAATCAAACCATCTACGCCACCAAGGTCGATGAATACACCATAAGAAGTGATATTCTTAACGGTACCTTCGAGTACTTGACCCTTCTGAAGCTTAGAGATGATTTCTTGCTTTTGAGCTTCGAGTTCAGCCTCGATGAGTGCCTTGTGTGATACAACAACGTTTTTGTATTCCTGGTTGATTTTAACAACCTGGAATTCCATTGTCTTACCAACGAATACATCGTAGTCGCGGATGGGCTTAACGTCGATTTGTGAACCAGGCAAGAATGCTTCGATGCCAAAGATGTCAACAATCATACCACCCTTAGTGCGGCACTTGATGTAACCCTTGATAACTTCCTTGTTCTCGAGAGCTGCGTTAACGCGTTCCCAAGACTTGCTTGCACGAGCCTTCTTGTGTGAGAGCACGAGTTGGCCACGCTTGTCTTCTTGATTCTCAACGTATACTTCAACAGTATCGCCTACCTTCAAGTCAGGATTGTAACGGAATTCGTTTACGGGGATGATACCATCGCTCTTGTAGCCGATGTTTACAACTACTTCGCGCTTACCGATTGAAATTACTGTACCTTCAACAACTTCGTTTTCGTTTACGCGACCAAGGGTTGCGTCGTAAGCCTTCTCTTGTTCGTCGTGGCTTTGAGTTGATTCAACGGTACCGTTCTCGAATGCGTTCCAGTCAAAGTCCGCAAGCGGTGCAATGTTTTTTAAATTCTCCATTTAATGTGTTAATAATAAAGTGAATAAATAAGGCTTCAGCGTAGTGAATGGTGATTGTGGCAGGAACGGGTTGGGCACTCGGCCCTCAGTGGAGAAGTTGTTCGAGCAACGTTCATTCCATCTTTTGGCTGAAACTTGCTGCAAAATTACGCATTTGTTTTGAAAATGAATGCTTTTGCTTATCTGTTTTTTTGTTTTTACTTCATTTTTCATCATTTAAACCATGATAATCCGTTTTATGTAAACTCTGCTTGGGGTGAAAATCATTTATTTGGTTCTGTGCAATGCAAGAGCAGCTTTATAAGAAAAGAAAAAGTGCCAAATACCCATTTTATGTGGGTATTTGGCACAAAGTGTCTATGTGTTGTTAGTTAAGTAAGTTGCTATTACTGAATCTTAACTGTAGCACGACGGTTGTATGAGAACGGAGAAAGGTTCATTACACCACCCTTAGCCTCGGTAATGATGTTGTCGCGGTTAACGCCCATCTTAACGAGTTCGTTAGCAACAGTTTCAGCACGTTTTTCAGAGAGCTTCTGGTTGTATTCAGCAGAGCCAGTCTTGCTATCGGCATAACCAGTAACAACGATCTTAGCGTTGTTAGCCTTAGCATATTCGGCAACTTCCTTTACGTTAACAAGATCCTTGCGGCTGGCAACCTTAGCAGAGTTGATGTTGAAGAATACGCTTGAGGTAGTACCCACATATTCTTTGCTACCCTTTTCAACCACTTGGTTCTTGGCATTAGCCAACATGTCGCGCAAACGTGCGTTTTCGTCTTGTTGTTCCTTGAGTGATTGGTTGAGGGCATCCATTTGCTCCTTGTTCATAGCCATCAAAGCGTCAACATCGGGTACCTTGTCCCAAGTGCACTTGCCGAGGTTGTAAGTAACACCTACGTCAAGACGGAGGTCCTTATCCCAATGCTTCATTTTGGTCTTTTTGTATGAAGACCAGTTGTCATTAGCTGCTCCGTCAAGTGAACCTTCAGTAGCACCTACGCTAAGATCAGCAAAGATTTGTACGTGCTTGCTTACGCGGAAGTTGTTCAACAAACCTGCTGTGTAGTAGATATCAGCATTTTTACCTTCGTTCCACTTAGTTGAAACACCAATACCTACGTAAGGAATAAAGTTCCAAACGCGCTTTTCGTTATAACCGCAGAACATGTTTGAAAGGTTAAACATAACGTCTTCGTGTACGTTCATTGCAGTATAAAGAGGGTGGCTTGTTTCAGAGTTAACTTGCTTGCCCTTAATAAGGTCAAATTTAGTACGAAGGCCAAGACCTGGAGTAAACCATTTACCAACGGCTACTGTGAATCCAATGGTTCCACGCTTGTCGCTGAAAGGGTTATTGCTAACGCCATGTTCTTGTGAAGTGTAATAGGCTGTACCAGATACACCTGCGCTTACAAACCAATTGGCCCAGAATGAGTTGGTGGCTACACTATACTTCTTGCTAGGAACTTCGGTGTCCTGAGCCATAGCCGTTGTGGTCGATGCAAGACCTACAAAGGCAAGTGCAATCATTAATTTTTTCATAACTAGATGATTTGAAACTATTAATATATTATTTTATTTTCTTTTTGTGCAATATTTTAGTTTACATGTGGTGAATATGATGCTCAATATTTCACTGCATGTATGTTGCAAAGGTAAGAAATAGTACTAATTCATTGCAACTTTTTTGCAGAAAAATTAGCTTTAGTGCTAAAAATCGACTGCTTTTGTAAACTTGAATAAACTTTTTATGGAGTAAAAAGGTTTATTGGATAAAATATCACAACATCTTTTCAGGGTTTATAAGTATATAGATGGGGGCACCGTTAGGTGTGAAGTTGGAATTTTGGCACAAAAATAGTTGTTCAAGCAAGTGGTTCATTTCTTTTGCACTGAGTAATTCTCCATGGGGCATGGCCACCTTTTGTGCCATTGATAGCGCTATGATGTGTCCTATTGTTTCAGCAGCGTTGGCCTGCCCATTAACGGCATCAGCTAATATGTTACTAATGAGTGTCGTGGGCGATATGCCCTCTGTTCCCATGGGTGCACCTATTATGGTATAGGTGTTTGATGGGGCATCTTTCTCATGTGTAATTTCAAAGCCTACTTCATGTAGTTGTTGTAGTATTTGTTCAAGAATAATGCCCTCAGATGGTGACACTGATAATGTTTCGGCAAATAACATGCGTTGTGAGGGTGCTTTATGAGCCTGCAGTTGTCGCATGTAGCGTTCGTAAAGAATGCGTATGTGCGCGCGATGTTGGTCAATTAAAGCCAACCCATTGTGTAGTGCTGTGACGATGTAGCGGCCTTGATATTGTAACAGGTCGCCTACTTTTTTCTCACTCCAAACCTCTTGTATTGTTTGAGGTTCAAAGCTGTAGAGTTGATTTAGATCAGAGCTGGGGGTAGTTGGTTGTTCGTTAGTTGCATCTAGCTCATTTTTATCTTGGTAATGGCTGACAATTGCTATTTCATCAGATGGGGTGTTTTTTTCGTCAGGTTGAAACGCTTGGTTACTTGGTATTTTGTTTTGTGCGTTTTCATACACACGCTGCCAGTCGATAGGTGTGCTTGCTGTTTTTGAATGGTAGCTGGATGTAAATGTTGACGAATTATTGTGTACGTCGTTCGCATTATCAGTTGATGGAGCGGAGTTGTCTGAGTTGCTAAATGGGTTGAATGACGTGTTGATGTGTATTTGTGGGGGAGCTATGGCTGTTGGTTCGCTAAAGTTGGATTTAAAAGTGGGAATATCAGGTTGGCCTTCGGTGTCAAAATCAATGGCAGGCACGGCACCATATTTTCCCAATGATTCGCGAACGGCTGCTAATAGAATTTGAAAGATAGCACTATCATCTTCAAATTTAATTTCAGTCTTTGTTGGATGTATGTTAACATCAATACGAGCAGGGTCAACTTCAAATTTTATGAAGAAGGGAACTTGTTGCCCTTCAGGAATGAGTCGTTCATAAGCCGTTTGTATGGCTTTGGCAAAGTAAGGGTGACGCATAAATCGTCCATTAACAAAGAGGTATTGGTGTGCGTTTTTACGTCGAGCAGCTGTAGGCATGCCAACAAACCCACTGATGTGTGCCAAGGTCGTTTTCACCTCAATAGGGACAAGGCTCTTATCGATGCGTCTACCAAAAATGCCCACAATGCGTTGTCTAAAGTTTCCTGCAGCGAGGTCAAGTGCAACACTTCCACCTGAATGAAGAGTGAAGGCTATGTCGGGATGAGCCAAAGCAATGCGCTCAAACTCTGTCATGATGTTTGAGAGTTCTGTTTGGTTTGACTTTAAGAACTTGCGACGGGCTGGAATATTAAAAAATAAGTTGCGAACAGCAAAGTTAGCACCTACAGGGCAATTAATGAGTTCTTGATTAACGACCTTAGAGCCTTCAATGTTAATGCAAGTTCCCAAATCTTGTCCCTTTTGCTTAGTGCGCAATTCTACTTGTGCTACAGCAGCAATTGAAGCTAAGGCTTCGCCACGGAATCCCATGGTGCGTAAAGCAAACAGGTCGGTTGCTTGTTGAATTTTAGATGTAGCATGTCGTTCAAAAGCCATGCGCGCATCTGTTTCGCTCATGCCACAACCATTGTCTATTACTTGCACGAGTGTTTTGCCAGCGTCTTCAACCACCACTTGAACATGGGTGGCTCCTGCATCGAGCGAATTCTCAACCAACTCTTTGATCATAGATGCGGGGCGTTGAATCACTTCACCAGCAGCAATTTGATTGGCTACAGAATCGGGCAAAAGATGTATAATGTCTGACATGATATCTCGTTTGTATGTATTAAATTCTTCTTTTTTAAAGTTTTTGTAATGGTGCTTCGCGTCGAATAGATGGCTTAAGAGTTGTTCCGCTCTTTTTACCTCGCCAGTTGAACACATCATTAGGCCCCGTAGGACGTATGTAATCAAACCACGCAAATCCGTCTAATTTTGTGCGGTCGTTAGGGGCAAGCCCTAAGGGATAAAAATAGCCATGTGAGGCAGGAGCCCATATTTTTGTCAGTTTACGATTGACCATAAACATGCGAGCCTTAGCTGTTTCTACGTAGTTTTGGTAAAGAATAGTGCTATCGCGCTCTAATGGATAATTTACTACATGCACATTACCTATGGCTTGATTTTCGCAGACTTCACCTTTTGAATCAAAGTAAGTACGCATTTGTTGTGCAGCTACTTGATTAAAATGAGTAGAGTCCACTTGTTCAACCATGAGAGCTTGTCGGTCAACGTATATGGAGTCAATAGTAGAGTCGTTTAGGTAAGCATTGATTTCCTCGCCAACAATTTGCCTATTATCACTCCACACTATCGGGTCGCGGTAAAGCGTGACTTTATTGCTAAGTGTGCTAAATACTAAAGAGTCAGCAACCATTTGCATGTCTTTGCGATAAGCGCGTGCATGAAAATAGCCATGTAAAACGCGATATACGGAATCAGTCTTTATATTATAGGTGTACATGCGCAAAGTGTCGGCATGTACGTAGAGTGTATCTTTACCTTGTGAATAGTCTCGTGCCAAAGCCTTTTTAGTAGCCATGGCTTCACCTGTGTTTTCGTTGTACCAGGCATAATCACCTGTCAATATATTTTTGTTTTTAATGTCTTCGCAGGTTACATGGTTAAATGCCTCCATGATGCCTTTCTTTTTGTTATAAAAAACGGTATCACCCTGCATAATGCGGTCACGTCCAAAGGCTTTTGTTCCTTTGAGTAGTTTTGCATTTTCAGTTTGCGTGTTGTAAAATCCATGCTCTGTGTAAATGCGGTCTTTACCTGAATAAATGTTTGATTTACCAACTATCTCAGCCCATTTTGATGTTGTGTTGTAGTGAAGCGTATCAGTGAGAAGTCTGAATTTAGGGCTTTTTAGTTCAACATTATAGTTAAAAGAAGCTTTGCGCGTGTCAGTATGGTATTCACCCCAATCGGATGTAAGGTGGTTCTTACCATCAATTAGTTCACCTCCGTTAAAGTAATACCCCGTGTTATATATACGGTCATAATTAAGGCTATCAGTGCGCAAAATTTGTTTGCGGTGCAACAATATTACGTTTTTACGCATTTCGGCAATTTGGGTTTCGCCATCGTAGTGTAGTCTATCTCCCTTAAGAGTGAGTGTGTCACCTTGTACGATATGAACTTTGCCAAAAGCATCAAAAGTTTGTGAAGCTTCATATAGTACGGCACTATCGCAATGCATCACCATGCCAGCGTGTGCTAACACCACGTTTCCGCTTAGGCGTTGGGCACCATTCATTTCGTTCTCAGAAAATCGTAAGTTGTCAGCATGTTTGAGCACAATACGCTCATTCATGACAGTCTTTTTTTTACGATGTTGATTAATGTTGGGAACTGCGTAAGCCATGCATCCCAAGAGCAGACATATATATAATAGTATTCTTTTCACTTTATTCCTTTTGGGTGCAAAGTTAGTGCAAGGCGAGCGCAATGCAAAATGAAAGTTTGAAAAACTTGCATTTTCATTGCCGAGCCGCCGCCTAACTTGGCGAAGCAAAGTAGTGCAAGGCGAGCGCAATGCAAAATGAAAGTTTGAAAAACTTGCATTTTCATTGCCGAGCCGCCGCCTAACTTGGCGAAGCAAAGTAGTGCAAGGCGAGTAGAGTTTGTAAAATAGCAGAAACTATAAGCCGTATAAAAAAGGCTCATTCAATTTGTATTGAAATGAGTCTTTAAAAAGAGAAAAGTGTATTTGAACTACCACATAATCCAACTTAAACTGAGAATACTAATACTCACCCAAAGAAGAATTCCTTGTATGAAGGGGCGAAGTCCTACACTTTTTAAAGTGTCGCGCGTGAGAGAAGCCCCAATGAAAAAGAGCGATAGCGTAATAATGTGTTTTGAGAGGTTATTGATAGCTGAGCCCACTTGGTTCATTGTCATAACAGCCTGATTGCCTAATAGAGAGGCATTGCTGAAAATGTAAGTGTTCAAAAAAATAACAAGAATAAACCACACGATAAATCGTGGAATACATTGGTACCACGGCTTAGAATGTCCATCAGTTTGTATTGATTCCTTAAACAAAAGTGGAGTTATAAAAGCCAAAACGACAATCCATAAAGCACGTGTCAATTTTATGGTTGTAGCAACCTCAAGTGCACTTACTCCTTGCTGTGACATCCAGTCGGGGTGCAGTTGGTCATATGCAGCTCCAGCTCCGACTACAGATGATGTGTCGTGAATGGCAATAGCAGCCCATGTGCCAAATTCTTTCATTGTCATGCCCAATGATGTGCCTATGTAAGGAAATATGAAAAGAGCTACAGCGTTTAACACAAACACTACGCCTAAGGCAACAGACATACTTTCGGGTTTAGCTTTAATAATAGATCCTGTGGCCGCTATAGCTGATCCCCCGCAAATAGCTGTTCCCGAACTGATGAGATAACTTGTTTGCACATCAACCTTGAGTAGTTTGCGCCCAATCACCCATCCTAAAAATAATGTTCCAAATACGCTGATAATAGTAAACATCATGCCTTCGCTACCTGAAGCCAAAGCTTTGTTTACATTCATGCCAAATCCTAAGCCGACGACTGCATATTGTAGCATGCGTTTTGACATGGCCTTATTAAAGTCAGCATAAACTTTACCAAAACAGAGAGCAAAACCCACACCAATGGCTAAAGCTACAGGTGATGAAACCCAATGCAGAAAAAACTGAGCCAAGCCAAAGGATAGATTAAAATAGTCGGCAATGAAGGTAAGCAATAATGAACTTGCCATTACCACAATGAGCGTAATGTAAATAATTTGTTTTGTTTTCAATTTCTTTTGTGTTTAGAAGGGATGTCTATAAATTAGCTTGATCTGTAAAAGCGGCCAAACTAAATAAAAATGAATGTTCAGCAATATAAACTAAATTATAGAACACCCCTTTAATGAAAAGTAAAGGTTGTGAAATCTACTAATACAAAAAGAGCTTGACACATTCTGCTTATATCATGAAATGTGCCAAGCGCTTTTTTATATAAGTAAGTGTTCCCCTTATTTAGCACCCACTTACTTTATCCACCCTTTGTATTTAAAATGACAATTGCGCCATTCGGGACTAATGCGAATATAAGTGGTTTTAATTTTGTCTTGAATCCATTGTTCAATAGCCTCTTCACTGCGTTTGTTAACCACTTCGTCGCGTAACGTCTGAAAATCTTCAGTCATGCTCGCGTGGTGTCCTTCAATGCGATTCTTGAGCAAAACAATAGCGCAAACCTCTTGACCTTTATCGTTTGTCATTCGAAAAGCACGTGATATTTCACCCACTTTCAGTGTGTCCACCACTTTAGCTACGTCTTGTGGCAAGTCTTTCATTTCAAAACGCGAACTAATGCTACCCGTTTGTTGGTTGACATTAGCCATGAGGCCATGATTGTTGCGTGTATCCTTATCGTCAGACAAAGCCTGAGCCGCAGCATCAAAGGTGAACTTCTTAGATCGTATGTCATTGGCAATAGAGTCAAGACGTGCAATGCTATGCTCAATTTCACTTTCGTCAATATGTGGCTTAAGCAAAATGTGTCGCACATTCACCTTATCTCCTTTTTTGTCAATGAGTTGTATAATGTGGTAGCCATATTCGCTACGTACAATCTTAGAAACCTTTTTAGGGTCATTTAGTGTAAAGGCCACATTGGCAAATTCAGGCACTAACTGATTGCGTCCCATGTAACCTAATTCACCACCATTACGTGCCGAACCATCTTCAGAGTAAAATTTAGCTAAGGTTGAAAAGTCGGCTTCGCCTTTGTTTACACGGTTAGCGTATTCACGAAGCTTGTTTTCGATACGTTCAACTTCAGCACGTGAAACTGCTGGAGTTGAAGTGATAATTTGCACTTCGACTTGAGTGGGTATAAAGGGTAAACTATCCTGTGGAGTATTTTTAAAAAACTCACGAACCTCGGCAGGCGTAGCCTTAATGTCCTTAGTTAATTTTTGACGCACCTCATCGGCCATCATTTGTTCGCGATACTGCTTTTTAAGGTTTTCGCGCATTTGTGATATAGTGCGTCCCGACATTTGCTCCAAAGCTTCGCGTGAGCCATATACTTGAATAAAGTCATTGATACGACTATCCACACCTTTAATAATGTCAGATTCGCTAACTGAGACACTATCAAGTTCAGCTTGATGTACAAATAACTTGTTTACAGCAATTTGTTCGGGTATGGTGCAATAAGGATTATCAATGGGTTGACCTGCTGTTTCAGATGAAATGCGAGTTTCCTCAACATCCGATAGCAAAATAGGCTCATTGCCTACCACCCATATAATTTGGTCTACCACATTACTTTGAGCTGTAGCCAACAAGGGAGTGAGTGCCAAGAGCAAGGCTCCTATTACTTTCTTTTTCATAAGTGAGTTTATTACTTCACAGTTTTCAATACATCCTCGTTTACACTAAATGTAAACTGTTTACGCAGTTGTTCCACCCATTTCTTTTCACATTCTTGTTGGTAGTCGCTTGTAACTTGCGCCTTTGCATCAAGATATGATTTAGGCTGTTTCATGACTTTGCCGCAAACACCACTCATTACATAGCCTTTAGGCGTTTTAGCTTTGGCATCGGTTTTAAATGCGTAGACATCAATTGTGGCATTTTCGCCTTTAGAACAAAGGTAAGGTCCGCTAACTGAGACAGTTACGCTATCTTTGTTAAACTGTTGTTTAAGTTCTTTGCGCCAATCACCATCGCCATATTTTTTAAGCATTTTTTTTACAGCTTTGGCATCCTTCGCATTTTTGCAATGGAACACAAAACCTTTAAAACGTGGCTCTTTCCATGCATAGTCAGCTTTATGGGCTTTGTACCATTGTTCCAATCCTTTGGTGTCAGCTGCAGCTACATCCCACACTTGTCGTTTGCTTACTTCGTAGAGCAACAATCCGTCATGATATTCTTGAATAAGGTAGCGTAACCCATCATTATGGGTAATGTTGGCATTCATTACACTATCAAGCACAGCTTCGCGATTAAGACGTCCATTTGAAGCGTCTACAATCTTTTTAATGCGGTACTCTGCCGAAGCTTCGTCAATGTTTTGACGCTTCAGCATAGAGTAAATGTCAGACTTTAGTTTTTCGTAGGAGTCAAGTGGGTGGCGATCGGTCATCTTAATGATGTGATAGCCAAAAGGAGAGAGCACAGGTGGACACATCTCCCCCTTTTTGAGTGCGTAAGCAGCATCCTCATATTCTTTTACAAATTGTCCTGGTCCTACCAAAGGCAATTGTCCACCCTTAGCAGCACTGCCAGGGTCACCTGAGTATTTTTTTGCTAACTCAGCAAAGTCTGCTCCATTTTTGATGGCATTGTACAAAGAGTCAGCCTTGGCCTTAGCCTCTTTCTTTTCAGCTTCAGTAGCCTTTTGGCCTAATCGGATTAAGATGTGTGCTGTTTGAATTAAATCTTTGCCCCCCAATTGCTTAACAGTGTTGTCATACACCATGTGAGCAATAGAGTCGGTAAAGGTGGAATCGGTCATAAACGGAGTAAGCTGCATATCGCGGTAGGTGAGAAACTCCTTTTTGAAACTCGATAGCGTATCGAGATGTGCAGCTTCTGCAGCAGCCACCTTTAGCTTATAGTTAACAAACATGGGCACATATTCTTGTACAGTCTTTTTTTCAACTGCACCTTCAATGTTTCCATTTTTATGGAAAGAGTATTCAAACTCACCACGTGTGATGGGCTTTCCGTTAATGGTCATCAACACAGGGTTGTCAGTAGCCGACTGCGCCCCAGCTGTAAGAGCCAGGGCGAAGAGGGTAGTAGTAAGCAAATTTTTTTTCATACGTAATGAATAGTCTGAATGCATATGTGATGCAACAATTGTGTATGCATGTGTTTGTAGTAAGTAGGTGTTCAAAATTATTTTATATTATCAAGAGCTATTATTTTCACATTGAATACCTACTTAACAACCAATAATGCTATACCCATGGTATATGCCGTCAACTTAATGGCATGTTGTGTTGTTTAGAAGCCATGGGGTTGCCTATATACTCATTATGTAAGCATAAGTAGGTAATCAGCATAAGCGAATAACAAACGTCAATTCTCATTCAATAATTAGGTGCTCAAAATTATTTTTACTTTAAAAGTGCACTATCGGGATGCAGATGTTTTCTTCGTTCGAAGATTTTTATTTAAAATAATTTTGAACACCTATTTGCCAATGATGATTACCTACTTATAACTCTATTTATTCACCAGGGCGGCTATAGTTAGGAGCCTCGCTTGTGATAGTAATGTCGTGAGGGTGGCTTTCGAGTACACCCGCTCCAGTGATGCGAGTAAATTTAGCATCATGCAATTTTTCGATGGTGGCTGCACCACAATAGCCCATGCCTGAACGAAGGCCACCTACCATTTGATAAATAACTTCTTGCACAGAGCCTTTGTAAGGAACGCGGCCAGCAATGCCCTCAGGTACAAGTTTCTTCACTTCCTTGACATTGCCTTGGAAGTAGCGATCCTTTGAACCATTCTCCATTGCTTCAAGTGAACCCATGCCACGATAAGTTTTGAACTTACGACCATTGAAGATAATGGTTTCACCAGGACTTTCTTCAGTACCTGCTACGAGCGAACCAATCATAACACAATAGCCACCAGCAGCTAAGGCCTTAACCACATCACCTGAGTAACGTAAACCACCGTCAGCAATCAAAGGCACACCTGTACCCTTCAAAGCACAAGCTACATCGTACACAGCTGATAACTGAGGAACACCTACACCAGCCACGACACGAGTTGTACAGATAGAACCTGGACCAATGCCCACCTTGATAGCATCAGCACCAGCATCCACCAACATGCGAGCGGCATCGCCTGTAGCAACATTACCTACAACGATGTCAACTCCCGTAAAGTTAGCTTTGGCTTCTTTAAGTTTTTCAATCACGTACTTAGAATGCCCATGAGCTGTATCAATAACAATAGCATCGGCTCCAGCTTGAATTAAGGCTTCCATGCGCTGCATAGTGTCTGCTGTCACACCCACGCCTGCAGCTACGCGCAAGCGTCCTTTTGCATCTTTACAAGCCATGGGTTTATCTTTAGCCTTGGTGATGTCCTTATAAGTAATGAGGCCAACCAGATGTCCTCCTTTGTCAACAACAGGAAGTTTTTCGATTTTATTTTCTTGTAAAATCTGTGCAGCTGAAAGCAAGTCTGTTTGTTGTGTAGTCGTAACAAGGTTTTCCTTTGTCATGACTTCATCAATACGTTTGTCGAGTTGGCGTTCAAAGCGCAAGTCGCGATTTGTGACAATGCCCACTAGGTGCATTTCATCATCAACGACGGGAATACCGCCAATGTGATATTCACTCATCAAGTTCAGCGCGTCTTGCACCGTTTTGTAGCGTTTGATGGTAACTGGGTCGTAAATCATGCCATTTTCTGCACGCTTAACGATAGCTACTTGACGAGCTTGATCCTCAATGCTCATGTTTTTGTGGATAACACCAATACCACCTTCACGAGCAATGGCAATAGCCATAGTCGATTCGGTTACGGTGTCCATGGCTGCAGTAACAAAGGGAATCTGCAAATCAATGTTGCGCGAAAACTTTGTTGCCAAAGATACCGTGCGTGGAAGCACGTCAGAATAAGCGGGAACTAAAAGGACGTCATCAAACGTGAGACCGTCCATCACGATTTTGTCAGCAATAAAATCAGATGTCATACTAAGTCGGGATTTTAATTGCACGCAAAATTACGCATTTCTTTTTTACTTGCAAAACGTGTTTCTTCTTTTTTTGTTTTTTATACTGCTTCTGTCGTGATTTTTATGCTAAGTTGCATTTGTAAGTTGAAGATTCCACCTTATCCGCATCGTTAAGATGGTTTGATTGAAATGCTTGGCTTACTAACCCATTGGCGGAATGGTTGGTTAGTGGGTTGACAGGTAAGTATGCTTAAACACCACTTATTATGTTAACGTCAAAATGGTAAGAAGCTAAAATGCTAGATAAACTTACCCGTTTAACCTGTTTACAAATTCCGCCAACGCTTTGCCTTCTAATGAATTAGTATTCACGCTCGCCAAAAATGGCAGTACCTATACGCACAAGGGTAGCTCCCTCTTGCGTAGCAATTTCGTAGTCGTGCGACATGCCCCATGAACGCTGACAAAATGCTGCATCGTTAGCAAAAAAACGTGACTTGCATTCATTAAAGTATTCATATGCTTGATGAAACTCATTACGTATTTGTGCAGAGTCGTTAGTGTTAGAAGCCATACACATAAGTCCTGCAATTTGTACATGATTTAGCTCGCGCCATTCTCCTTTTTCAAGCAATGCCGTGCAGTCGGCTAATGACAATCCGTATTTTGTGGTTTCCTGTGCAATGTGTAGTTCTAATAGGCATTTGATTACACGGTTGTGTTTTGCAGCCTGCTTTTCTATTTCACGCAACAATTTCATGCTGTCAACGGCATGAATAAGTGATATGTAGGGAGCTATATACTTAACCTTGTTGGGCTGAAGGTGGCCAATAAAATGCCATTCAATGTCATTAGGCAAAGCGGCTTGTTTGGATTGTAACTCTTGTACGCGGCTTTCACCAAATATGCGTTGGCCTTCATCATAAGCTTCTTGTATGAGTGCTGCGGGGTGGAACTTTGAAACAGCCACGAGTTTTACACCCGGCTCTATGGTTGCTTTGATCTCTTTAAGGTGTATCATTCCGTTTTTGTTTTTGGTGTTTTACGCATGATGCATAAACGCGCCCACATTACTCTATCAGAATAATGTGCACGCGTTTACTTATTAATGGTAGTAGGCGTCCAATTTTATTTCAATTTCGTTGCATTAAACATACTCTTGAGCGCATCAGTTCTTTTTACTTCTGTGCTCCTCAAATGTAAGTAGGTGCTCAATGTAATAATGGGAGCTGTTTGTTAAGCTTCGTATTCAGGCTTGTCCTCGCCAGCTTTTTCGTGATGAACAGCATAGTGGTATACATCCATAATGGCTGTTTCGGTAACAGATACAATGGTGTAATCCATCATAGAGCCCTTCATGCCTTCATCTAGGCGCTTAATGGCGTCACGCAAGTCGCTGGCCTGAATCAATACGTTCTGTGATGTCTTCTTCTCCTTGCCACTTTTTTCATCTAAGGTGATGAAGGCTAATTTTGCACGGAAGTACTTGTCTGCACTATCATCGGTGGGAGCCTCAAACATTTCGGCATAGTGAGCACGCTTAATGTCGCTCACTTCAAAAACGCCTGTCATGTAAGGAGTAATCTCCTCAATAATGCGTGATTCTGCCTCAGTAAAATTAAGGGCGTCAACCAAATAAGGTTCGTTTACCTTCTTTACAAGACCATTCTCCATAGTCTTCTCATATTTTACCTTGCATTCAAACCATTCGTTGTTCATGAAATTTTTTGTTTTTTTGTAGTTTACAATAGTCAGCTCATGTGTTTCGCTAACTTTCGGCCGACAAAATTAGACAAATATTTTTACTTGGCCTTTTGTGTGGGTAAAAAATCCGTAGTTTATTGCGTGGTGTGGACATATGTGATAGCATCGCAGACAGTGTGTGCAATGCCCATTCCATTTTATTGTGTCATTTTTTTTCATTTCAATGTTATGTAAAGGACATAACCTTACGCATTTACCACATTTCACGCATAGCTTTTTATTTACTTTAAATCTGTTATCGCTTATCAAAAATAGATTGAATAAAGGACGCAACACGTAGCTCTTAATCCAAGGCATAGAACCACGTGTTAGTTCGTAGACTCTTTTGTGGTGAGCAAGTTGCCCCATGATGTGTTGCAATTGTTTCTCCATGGCAACTTGTTTAGAACGTGCTACCTGTTCATTGTCAACGTCAAAGCCTGGTAAACATACATAGGTGTTGCGCATTTGAATAGAGTATGCTGCATGTAATTCCCAATTGCGCTTAGCGAGTTCCTTTTTTAATAATACATCGGTATAGCCCACATCATCGCCACATGTCATAACGGCAAAGGTAAAATGATAATGGGTTGGTCGCTTTAAAATGCGTAAAAAGTCTTCAACAACTCGAGGTAAGCCCCAGGCATATATGGGAAAAACAAAGCCAATGCTTTCTCCCTTATCTAAATCTTTGGAGTGTGTGGCTGCTTGAGCCATATCACAAGTCTTGTGTCCCAAAGCTTCAGCCAAACGCTTAGCGATGTAGAGAGAATTGCCGGTGCCTGAAAAATAGTATATCATTTCAGTAAACGTTGAGTAAACACAAAGTGCTCTTTAAACACTGTTGTAGCTTCAGGAACAGGACGATCAAAAATGCCATAAAGCGTACTACCGCTACCACTCATGGCAGCATAGAGTGCTCCCATGTCATATAGGGTACGTTTAATAGCTACTAATGTGGGGTGGTTGGGGAAGACTGAAGTTTCAAAGTCATTAACAACCTTGTCACGCCAACATTCAATGGGCAGTTCAATAGCTTTAGCTAAGGGGTATTGGGCAGGCTGAGGCGTGACATGAGCATAAGCTTCTTTTGTTGAAACAAAGATATCTGGCTTTACGAGAACAATGTACTTTCCGCTGAGTGATAAATGAATGGGGGTAAGTTGATCACCGATACCTGTGGCATAAGCGGGAACGTTCTTTATAAAAAAAGCACAATCGGCTCCAAATGGGGCAATGCGATGTTCCATATCGTCAGCACTTAACCTTAAATCAAAAAGTTCATTCACAGCCATCATCATTGAGGCTGCATCGCTGCTGCCTCCACCTAATCCAGCTCCCATAGGTATATGCTTATAAAGAAAAATATCAATAGGTGGTAAGTCGAGTTCGCGTTTCATGGCTTCATAAACCTTCACTACCAAGTTGTCTTTGGGCTCTCCCTCTATTTTTGCGCCATTCTGTGTTAAACGATAGGGTAGATTTTCCGATTCAGGTAAAAGTTTTATCTCTAAATCATCACGTAAGGGAATGGGGTAAAAAACCGTTTCTAAATTATGGTAACCATCAGGACGACGTGATACGACATTTAAACCTATATTGATTTTACAGTTGGGTAGTAACAGCATATATGTTTACTTTTTATGAAAATTATCAAATTCAAAGCAGTCTTCCAACAAAGATGCTTAGTCGAATATGCGACAAAAGTACATCTTTTCTTTCACTTGAACACACTTTGTCTAAATCTTTGAAGTACAAAAACAATCAAATCAGAAGTATTTTGTAATTCATATGTCAAAAAACATTCGTTTTGCTTGGCTCTTCAAGGCTCAATTGTTATCTTTGCTTGCAAATATTTACATTATGGGATTATTTTCAAATTTATTCAAGCATAAAAAACAAGCCAACGAAGTGGGTTGGCGCGTAGGTGGAATGGAGGACTTCATGATGCTTATACGCGTTTATTACCAAGCTGTTATGGCTGCCAATTTAGGTATTAGCAATCTTGCTGCTTTGCCTGACTTGCGTGTTTTTAAACAAACATTGCACGTTCAAACTGTAAACAATAAGTTAGGTTTAGGCGAGAAGAATAAATGTCGTAAAATGCTAATGGAAATTTACGGCATTGAAGAATTTTTCTTCAAAGAGATTGATCAAAGCATTAAGCGTCATTGCCGCAATGTAAACGAAGTGCGCAATTACTTGTTCTTGTTTCAAGGCTTTTCACAAGAACTCATGATGCTTATGGGTAATATCATGAAGTGGAAGTTTCGCATACCCAACTACTTTCAACAAGCCTTGCGCAACCTTACGGCTAAAGCTATAAATGATGTGCTGACTAAAAACTCTTGGAAAGACGAAGGTGTGCGTAAAGCGTGCCTCGCTGTGCGTAACTATCAACAACAATTAGGTTATAGCGCAGAATGGATGACCACTTACGTTTATAACATCGTAATATTGGCAAAGAAAGAGCCTAAACCCGCCGATTCTGACGATAAAAAATAAATCTCCTAAATAGCTGTGATTACACTCACACTTTCAATTATAGCGTATGACTAATGAACAGGAAGTAGCGCTCCGCAACTTTGAGGCACGTGTGCGCCAACTCATGATGGCTTACCAAGAAGAAAAGCAAAAAAATGCTGAACTTCAAGCCCAACTCAATACGTGTCAGCAGCAATTAGCTGATGCGCAAGAGTCTGTTGATAGTTTGAAGCGTGACTACAGCAATTTGAAAACGGCACGAATGATTGAAGTGAGCGGTGACGATGTAAAAGAGTCAAGGGCAAAGTTAGCTCATCTTATACGTGAAGTAGACAAGTGTATTGCCTTGTTGGATGTATAACCTGTTAGTACTTATATAAACATGGTAGACAACAAAAGCGAAAAAATGGTCATTCAGCTGCTTATTGGCAAGCAGGTTTACCCTATAACCATTAAGCGCGAACAAGAAGAAATATATCGCCGAGCAGCTCGCATGATTAACGATAAACTTGGACGCTATGAACAATCCTATCCTCACTTAGGATACGAACGTTACACTTCTGTCGCTTTACTCGACTTTGCTGTGCAAGTAATTCAGCTACAAAACCAAAAAGACGAATCGCCTTATGAAAAGGTGGTTGATAGACTGAATGAAGAGTTAGGTCAACTGCTTACTAATAACTAAAGACAAACACGCATTTTTGTTTTGGGTTAGTTATTGCTTGCCTCGCTAATCTTACCTCACATCTAACATAAATCTTTGGGATGCAAATGTAGCAACAAGGTGCTTTCATAATATGGGCATGGCCTATTTTGTGTTCCCATTAACCCTATATTTTTAACAAAAAATGATTGAAACCATATTTCTCGTCATCGGTCTCATTGTCGGTGGCGGTGCGGGATACAGCTTCTTTCGCTATGTACTGAAAAAGAAGTATCTACGCATGATAGACAATGCCAACAAAGAGGCTGACGTTATAAAAGAAAAAAAACTGCTTGAGGTTAAAGAAAAGTTCCTCAACAAAAAGGCTGAACTTGAAAAGGAAGTGCAGCAACGAAATCAGCGCATACTGCAAGTAGAAAATAAACTCAAACAACGTGAAATTGGCTTGAACCAACGTCAGGACGAATTGGGACGTCGTAAACAAGAGCTTGAAAACACACACAATCGCTTGAATAACCAACAGCAAGCTTTGGCTCGTAAAGAGGAAGAATTAGAAAAACTTCAACTCAAAGAGCGCGAAAAGTTGGAAGAACTCAGCGGACTTTCGGCTGAAGAAGCTAAAAAACGCCTTGTTGACTCTCTGAAGGATGAAGCACGCAGCAATGCGCAGAGCTACATTAATGACATTATGGACGATGCCAAGCTCACTGCCAATAAAGAGGCAAAGCGTATCGTCATACAAACCATACAACGTGTTGCTACCGAAACTGCTATTGAAAATAGTGTGACTGTATTCCATATTGACAATGATGAGGTAAAAGGTCGCATTATTGGGCGTGAAGGCCGCAACATACGTGCGCTTGAAGCAGCAACTGGCGTTGAAATTGTTGTAGATGATACTCCTGAGGCTATTGTCATTAGTGCCTTTGACCCTGTACGACGCGAAATATGTCGTTTAGCACTCCATCAACTTATTGCTGACGGACGTATACACCCAGCTCGCATTGAAGAGGTGGTGGCTAAGGTAAAGAAACAAGTTGATGACGAGGTGATTGAAACGGGTAAGCGTACAGCTATTGACCTTGGTATTCATGGCTTGCACCCTGAGTTGGTTCGCATCATTGGTAAAATGAAATACCGTTCTTCATATGGTCAGAACTTATTGCAACACGCACGTGAAACAGCCAACCTTTGTTCTGTTATGGCGGCTGAATTGGGATTGAATCCTAAAAAGGCAAAACGTGCAGGTTTACTACATGATATAGGTAAGGTGCCTGATGAGGAAAGCGAACTGCCACACGCTCTTTATGGTGCTAAATTGGCTGAAAAGTACAAAGAAAAGCCTGAGATAGTAAATGCGATTGGTGCACACCACGATGAAATGGAGATGACAACGTTGTTAGCTCCTATAGTTCAGGTGTGTGATGCCATTAGTGGTGCTCGACCTGGTGCTCGTCGTGAAATTGTTGAGGCATACATTAAGCGATTGAATGATCTTGAGCAAATAGCTTCAAGCTATGATGGCGTAACTAAAACATATGCTATACAGGCGGGTCGTGAACTGCGCGTTATTGTTGGCGCTGACAAGATCGATGACAAACAGATAGAGAAATTGAGTGCAGACATTGCTCGTCGCATTCAAGACGAAATGACTTATCCAGGACAGGTTAAAATTACAGTTATTCGTGAAACACGTTCTGTAAGTTACGCTAAATAATATCATACATAACGCTCCGCTGTGTTGTGCTAACATTTAATGATGTAGGTGCGTGCATTTGTGTAAAAAATGAAAGAATGTTTTCATTCACAAATAGCATATTTGCCTCTCATCACCATGAGCGCAACAAAGCGGAGCGTTGCGTTAGATACATGTGGTGTAGCATTGGGTAACACTGCTAATCCTTGAAAAGAATTTCACCACATATACTCTATCTATAAAATCAAAAAAAATCCTTACATGAAATGCAAAATAAATCCGTGGAAATGGATTCCAACACTTTACACAGCTGAAGGAATTCCGTATGTTATCGTCATGTCAGTAGCAACGGTAATGTATGAGCGTATGGGACTTAGTAATGCACAGATAGCCCTGTACACATCGTGGCTTTACCTGCCATGGGTCATCAAACCATTTTGGAGTCCTGTAGTTGATTTACTTCGCACCAAACGTTGGTGGATTATAACCATGCAGTTGATAATAGGAGCTGCTTTGGGTGGATTGGCCTTTAGTATGCAACTGCCTCACTATTTGCAATGTTCACTCGCCATGTTATGGCTGATGGCCTTTAGTAGTGCAACGCATGATATAGCAGCTGATGGCTTTTATATGATAGCACTCACCAAGCATGAGCAAGCCTTTTTTGTTGGAATTCGTTCTACATTTTATCGAATTGCAAGCATTGTAGGTCAAGGCTTACTTATTATGTTTGCAGGCACGCTCGAATCACATTTACAGCCCGCTCAAGCATGGGCAATAACCTTTGGTGTAACTGCAGCTTTTTTCTTGTTCATATTTATGTATCATGCCAAATTTTTACCATGCACTACAGCCGATCATTCATGTGACAAAAACATAGATTGGCAAAATGTTATACATGGTTTTGCCGATACATTCATAAGTTTCTTTCAGAAGAAGCAAATTATTGTAGCCCTGCTTTTTATCTTGTTTTATCGTTTACCAGAAGCGTTGTTAGTAAAGATTTGCCCACTTTTCATGTTAGACAAGGTAAATAATGGCGGATTAGGTTTAACAACGGGCGAGTTAGGATGGGTGCAAGGCACAGTTGGAGTTATAGGTCTTACTTTAGGAGGCATTTTAGGCGGTATCGCTGCTGAACGTGGTGGGTTGCGTCGTTGGCTATGGCCTATGGTATTAAGTATAACATTACCCGATGCCGTTTACATAGTGCTTGCTTACTTACAACCCGAAGGATTAGACTTGTTAAGTGTATGTGTGTTTATCGAGCAGTTTGGTTATGGCTTTGGCTTTACAGCTTACATGCTCTATCTTATTTATTTTTCGCGTGGTGAGTCGTCAACAGCTCATTATGCTTTTTGCACGGGGCTTATGGCACTTGGCATGATGTTGCCAGGAATGGTGGCAGGCTATTTGCAAGAAGCCATTGGCTACCTTAATTTCTTTATCGTAGCAATGGTACTTTGTGGCTTGACGTTTGTTGTAGCCAGTCTTGTTAAGATTGATAATGACTTTGATGAAAATGAATCAGAGAAATCTGGTAATGATTTGCTAACGAGTGAGGAATAGCTCATCTGAATGATGGTACTTAAAATAAGAGAGTGTACTTACTTATATCAATATGATTTGCTATTTCGATAGGTAATCTTTGCCATTTCAATCAATATTCTCATTCGTCCAGCATATGCTGGACGAATAAATATATCAAGCTACTTTGTCACATCTATCAATTTGCTGTTGCGTCCAGCCTATGGTTGGACGATGAAGTATATCAATTGAAATTGAAAAGAATATTAATATATTTCATCTTCCATCCATAGGTTGGACGATAAAGCAAAGTTGCTTATCAAAAAATACAAAAGCATAATTTACATTACAATGTAATGTTTAAAGTTCAATCCATTTCACTTTATCATCTTTTTTAAACCACGTCATTTGCTTTTTTGCGTAAACACGTGAGTTGCGTCGTATCTTATCTAAAGCAAAGTCAAGGTTCCACTCACCATCAAAATATTTGAACAATTCTTTATATCCTACCGTATTTAATGAGTTATAGTTTCGGTAGGGATATACGTGTTTTGCCTCGTCAATTAATCCTTGCTCAACCATTTTGTCTACACGTTGGTTGATGCGAGCAAATAGAACGTCACGTGGGCGTTGAAGTCCAATTTTTTCGATAATAAAAGGGCGTTTTACTTGTTTTCGAATACGGTATGAAGTAAAGGTACGTCCTGTCATATAGCATATCTCAAGTGCATGTATCACACGCTTTGGATTGCGTTTATCGCATATGTCATAATAGGCAGGGTCAAGCAAACGCAGCTCTTCAACCAAAGGAGCCAGTCCTTCTTGTTCATAGCGCAGTTTTAATAGGGCACGCGTTTCATCATCAACAGTAGGAATGTCGTCAATGCCATTACATACAGCATCAACGTACATCATAGAGCCGCCCGACATTACTAAAGTGTCATGTTCCTTAAACAACTCATTCATAAGTTGCATGGCATCTTGTTCATATTGTGCGGCACTATAATAGGCTTCAAGTCCGAGTATTCCAACAAAATAATGCTTCACACGTTTTTGTTCATCAAGTGTAGGTGCTGCAGTACCTATGGGTATGTCACGATATATTTGTCTGGAGTCAGCATTTAGTATAGGGCAGCCATACTGTTCAGCAACCTGCATGGCATACTCTGTTTTACCTATGCCTGTAGGACCTATTATAACTTTTAGTGTTTTGTTCATTCTATTTACTTATCAACTATGAAGTTTGTTGTTAACTAACGTACTTTCTTGATAATAAAATAAAGCGTGCTTTGCACATTAACTATTGTACAGTTATTAGCAAAGCACGCCTTTTTAATTATATAGTGTCGTTGACTTCAGAATTACTCATAGGGATTGCCTTCAGATATTTCAAATCCGTCTAAGTCTAATTCGTCATCATTATATTGAGCACCTCCAAAACCTGCGTAAGGAGCATCGTCATCAAAGTCGTCTGAAGCTGCGGCAGACTTTTTCTTTCCCCCTTTGCCACCCAATGCAGCAATAGGGTCATCAAACATTTCAATCTGTAGTGGCGCTTCTCCCATTGAACGTATAATTTCAGCTTCGCTTAAATGTTCACCTGGAATCACCTCTTTTACGTCCAGGTAAAAGCAACGATCACTGAAAGGGTCAAAAACGAATTCTAATCGTTGTTCTTCGTCTTCAATCAACTCAGAAAGAGGTGTCTTTTCCATTACATAAAAGTCTTCGTCAGAGCTTCCACTCCCCATATCCTCACGTGTAATTTGTTCGCCACGTTCCCACTCATCGTTACATAAGTAGAATGAAGTCATTTGGTCATCAGGATAGTTGCACGACTTTAATATAATTTTGTTCAAATCAAGGAATGTTGCCTCGCTATCAATTTTTACTTCGCGAACGAAACCATCAACCTCTTCACAAATATATTTAATTCTATAAACCATATGATTTGTTTGTTGATAAATTACTTGATAATGCCACGTTTTGATGAAGTGACAAAATTAAGTATATACTCAATTTCTTGACTCATGGGTATCGTTTCACGAATCTCTTTTAGGCATTCCTCGCGTAACTTACCGCGCTGGTAAAGTAAGCGATAAGTGTTGTGAATGTTTTCAATTATTTCTTTCGAAAATCCACGGCGGCGCAAGCCTACCAAGTTAAGTCCACAATAGGCCACAGGTTCGCGTGCAGCCATGCAAAATGGTGGAATGTCTTGACTGGTGCGTGTACCACCACCCACCATTACGTAGCTGCCAATGTGACAAAACTGGTGAATCAACACACAAGCCGATATGATAGCAAAGTCATCAATAACCACTTCACCTGCAATTTTGGTTGTGTTACCAATAATGCATCCATTGCCCACTATAGCATCGTGTGCCACATGCATACCTTCCATCAGCAAGTTGTTGGATCCAACAATGGTTTTACCCTTTGCTGCTGTACCACGATTAATGGTTACGTTTTCGCGTATGGTGTTGTTGTCACCAATTTCAGCCGTTGTTTCCTCGCCTTTAAATTTTAAGTCTTGAGGTATAGCGCCTATCACAGCACCAGGAAACAAAGTGTTGTTATTGCCAATACGTGCGCCTGAAAGTACCGTTACGCTGTTCATTAATCGGTTATTGTTGCCAATCACCACATTTTTGTCAATGTAGCAGAACGGACCTATTTCACATCCTTCGCCAATAATTGCTTCAGGATGTATGTATGCTAAGGGACTAATCATAAATATGTTTTAAGATAAAATGTTGATGGGGTAGTCATTTTGGTTTTTACACACAAAATGATGCAGCCACCATGAGCCAATTGACTTATTATAGGAGTTGGGCCAGCCTGCTTTTCTTTGTTTATGATTAGCCTTTGCTATGATCCAACTACCAATAATCAATCTGTTATTTATTCTTTACTATTTGAGCCGTAAAGGTTGCTTCCATAACCACGGTTTCGCCAACAAAGGCAAAGCCTCGCATGCTCGAAATGCCATGACGAATGGGAGCAAGCAATTCAACACGGAACAATAAAGTGTCGCCAGGTACAACCTTTTTACGGAACTTCACATCGTTGATACGTAGGAAGTAGGTGCTCCAACGCTCGGGTTCCTCAATAGAGTTCAGTACAAGCAATCCGCCAGCTTGTGCCATGGCTTCAATTTGCAACACACCAGGCATAACAGGTTCTTGTGGAAAGTGACCCTGGAAGAAAGCTTCATTGGAGGTCACATTCTTTACAGCAACAATAAAGTTTGAGCCTGTTTCAACCACCTTGTCAACCAGCTGCATGGGGTAGCGATGGGGCAAGAGTTCGCGGATGCGGTTAACATCCATCAGTGGTGTCTCATTCGGATCATAGTTAGGAGCCTGAATTTCATGCTGACGAATTTCACGACGCATTTGTCGTGCAAACTTATTGTTAATAGTGTGTCCTGGACGTGTAGCAATAATTCTACCCTTTATGGGGCGGCCAATCAATGCCATGTCGCCTATGATGTCAAGTAATTTATGGCGTGCTGGTTCATTTTGCCATACCAAGGGACGGTCTTGAATGTATCCCAACTTAGTAGCATCGCGATGCTCAACGTGCAGGTGGTCAGCTAAACGGTCAAGATTCTCTTGCGAAGTCTGCTGCTCGTAAATTACAATGGCATTATCAAGGTCACCTCCCTTAATTAAGCCAGCCTTGAGCAAAGGCTCAATTTCGCGTACAAACACAAAGGTACGTGCTGAGGCTATGTCTTTGACAAAGTCATCCATGCTATCAAGAGTAGCAAATTGGCTGTTGATGAACTGTGACTCAAATGAAATCATGGCCGTGATAGAGAACTGTTCATCGGGCAAGATAATGATGGATGAACCCGTTTCTTCGTCGCGGAACTCAATTTTCTTCTTTATTACATAAAAGTCCTTGGGAGCGTTTTGTTCAACAATCCCAACGCGGCTTATATTTTCAACATAAAGTATAGAGCTACCATCTAATATAGGAAATTCGGGACCATTTACCTGAATTAAACAGTTGTCAATGCCCATGGCGTAAAGTGCGGCCATGGCATGCTCAATGGTGCTACAGCGAGCATCGCCATTGGCAACAACTGTTCCACGTGAAGTGTCAACAACATTCTCAGCAATTGCTTGAATAATGGGTTCACCTTCAAGGTCAATGCGTTGTATTTTGTAGCCGTGATTCTCAGGAGCGGGATTAAAGGTAACGGTTAGATTCAATCCAGTGTGCAATCCTTTTCCATATAATGAGAAACTACCAGCTAAAGTCTTTTGTTTCAACATAAATTTATATGATGTAAAGCTTAAAGTAGAAAGCATGCATAAATAGTGCGTTGCTCCTAAATGCTTGTTATTTATTCTTTTTCAGTTCTTCCACTTCTTTCTTTAAAGCCTCTATTTCTTTACGCATTTCAGGCAGATATTTAAATACTACGCTTGAACGCATAAAGTTATGTGCATCAATAGCGGGTGAACCCTGTATGGTGACATGACCTTTTTTAATACTACCCGCAATACCTGCTTGTGCACCAGATAATACGCGGTCACCTATTACGGCATGACCTGCTATGCCTACTTGTCCGCCAAACATGCACCACTTGCCAATTTTGGTAGAGCCAGCTACACCTACTTGAGCTGACATAACTGTATTTTCACCAACTTCGCAGTTGTGAGCCACTTGTACTAAATTGTCAAGCTTTACGCCTTTGCGCACATAGGTAGAACCCATAGTTGAACGGTCAACACAGGTGTTGGCACCAATTTCAACATCGTCTTCAATAGTTACGATGCCTATTTGTGGAATTTTTTCATATCCATCAGCAGCAGGCGCAAAGCCAAAGCCATCGGCACCTATAACGCAGCCTGAGTGTAAGGTGACACGATTACCAATTTTACAGTCGTGATAAACAGACACGTTGGGGTAGAATAAACAGTCATCGCCAACAATGGCACGCTCTTCAATCACCACGCCTGCGTATATTTGGCAACCTTCTCCTATCACGGCGTGTTCGCCAATATAGGCAAAGGGACCCACATAGCTACCTTCACCAATTGTTGCGCTTTCAGCTACACAAGCCAAGGGGTGAATACCTGTACGTTTTTGTATTGTAGACTGATACAAGGTCAGTAATCGAGCAATGGCTTCATAAGCATTTTCAACACGTATGAGTGTCGTCTTTACTTCCTTCTCAGGTTTAAAGTCTTTGTTAACGAGTACAATGCTCGATTGTGTATCATAAAGGTAATGAGCATAATGCGGATTGGCTAAAAATGATATAGCTCCCGTTACACCTTCTTCAATTTTGGCAAATGTCTTGACTGACGCATTTTCGTCTCCTTCAACAACACCTCCCAAATATTCGGCTATTTGTTTTGCTGAAAATTCCATTTATTTTAATTGAGTCGGACAACAGCAAGGCTTGTGTCGCGCATTGTCCGTATTTTATTATTAATAAATAATAGATGGGCGCATAGTGAACGCATATCTCTTCTTTTGTTCAAAACACCTATCTTAGGGGCAAATATCGTAAAAATATTCGATATATTGCATACTCCTTTCAAAAAAATAAGATTTAACGCTGCGTAAAGTGTGGAAAAATACCTGTGCCAAAGTCATTTGCTAAGTCATTTAAAAGCAGCCTTTCTCCTACTCTACATGGTTACTGACTATTTGGCACAATAAATCCCCCATAAGTGTGCTTTAGTACTTAATGGAAAATTTAATGAAGTTGCTTATAGTTCTGCTTGATAGAGCTTACCCGTTGGCGGAATTTCAGGTTAACGGGTTAACAAGTTGACAGGTTAACAAGTAAGTATGCTTTACACCACTTATTATGTTAAA
>ERZ507015.36-NODE-36-length-44024-cov-8.10407_pt1 | contig 44024 bp, 36 predicted proteins | sample MGYA00513165_ERZ507015 | MGnify/ENA metagenome assembly ERZ507015
ATCGTAATAGAACGCAAAGTACGATAAAGTATCATCACCATTTGCGCTTGTCGTATCTTTGCATAAGAAAAGCTGAGAACATTATGAACCGAACAAACCCCGAAGAATTCCCGAAACTATGAGCAGAGCAAAAGATGGCATAAGAAGTCTTGAAAAACCCGTTAACCCGTTAACCAAGAATCCCGTTAACCCGTCAACCAAGATATGACAAACATACCTGTCAACCTGTCACCCCGTTAACTAAAATACCCGTTAACCCGTCAACCCAAATATGACAAACTTACCTGTCAACCCGTTAACCCGTTAACCCGTCAACCAACATAACTAATAATCAAAATTCCATGAAAAATTCAACCAAAGAAACCCTCCGAACTGCCCTACAGTTCATTGTCAGCGTCATTACCGCTCTACTCGCCACCCTTGGCGTACAGAGTTGCGTCGGTTTCTGACTTCCTTTCTCATTTACCTTTTATCAGTAAACACTAACCTTTAAACACTAACCATTAAACATTAACCTTTAAACACTTAACAAAATGGCAAGAATCACTCCCATCGATGTCATAAAGGGCATCAGCGGCAAGTATGGCAACGGCTCTAATGACTACTTCGTTACCAACTCATCAAGCGGCCGCATCCACCTCGCTAAGTTGCAGAACCCCTACACGGGGCCCGCCACCGAGAAACAACTCGCTCAACGCAAAAAGTTTGCCGCTAAACAGGCTGCCTGCACCGCATGGCTCAAAGCCAACCGACCTAACACCCAGAACGGTGAAAAAGGCACCGCCAGCTACCAGCAAGTGCAGCGCATGAAACGCGCCTACGCCTTCTCTAACGTCAACCAGGTGCTCTTTAAGTACATGGACGACGAGGGCAACATCAAGTTGCCTGACAGCACAGGCGACAAAACAACCACGCCAACGCAACCTGGTGGAGGTGGCAGCTCTACAACCACGCCAACGCAACCCGGTGGAGGTGGCAACAGCGGTTCGGGCTCAGATACGGATGAAGCATAAGGTCACGACCCATTAATCATTCTCGGCTTTTCGTTATAAACCATTCAGCAGCGTTTCTTGCATGGCTCCGCGTGGAGCGCGCATGAAACGCTGCTTTGCCTATTCTAATAGTAGCTGTAAAAGTGTACAAAAATAGCAACAATTAATTATATTAATTGCTGCTATTTACGAGCCGAAAGCGGGACTCGAACCCGCGACCTATTCATTACGAATGAATTGCTCTACCAACTGAGCCATTTCGGCGTCCACTAACTAAAAAATAAAAATTGAGCCTCTTGTCGGATTCGAACCAACGACCCCGAGATTACAAATCACGTGCTCTGGCCAACTGAGCTAAAGAGGCGGGTGGGTAAGCTAACTGTATCGCGCCGCTACAACCAACTACCTTTGCTGCGGTCAAGCCCTGGAGGATTCGAAGGGAGCTGGCCGTACAGCACTTACCCATGTGTGTGAAAGAAGAAATAACACGATGTCTTTTTATCATGAAAAGGCCGCGTTTCCTTCATTGCGGTTGCAAAGGTAGGGCTTTCTTTGTTTCCATCCAAACAAAAAGCAAAAAATTTTTTTGCACCTACAAGATTTTACTAAAAGTTGAGGTTCAAACCCAATGAGAGCAACTCGTTAAACTCAAAGTCAGACTGGTTGTTTGTGCGGTTGCGGCTATCATCATAGCGAGGATAAAGAAACACACGAGCCGACAAATAACGATTGATAGCGAGGTTAAACGTATTTTCCCACTCAAGTTGGGTTGAAGAGTAGTCAGTAAAGTAATAAATGCGCCCCGTCCAGCTAATGTTACGCACAATGTTCCAAGTGTAATTTATTGTTACGTTCGAACCATACTCCCACTTGCTGTGGTGTGGCTCTGAAAGTCCAAAACTTGTAATGAGCGAGGGACGAGCCACATACTTTAACTTTAAAGCCAAAGGTGAGAGCGTAGCACTAATGCGAAACTTATTGTTACGCGAGTTCTGTTGGTAGTCCATACCCACTGAGAGTAACGACTCAAAGGGTGACATAAAGTCGGAATAGACCTTACGGTCATTCGACTTGTAGCCCTTATAAAATTGTGTCCAACTTTGCAGCATAATGGTGTAATACCAATGTTTCACCGCGCGGAGTCCTAACTTGTTGGTTAAACGAATCAGGTCAGAGTTCGTTTTATACTTGTGCTCCTCATCGTTGTGCGATGTTTGAAAGCCAAGTTTCATTTCAAGTTTATTGTCAAAGGTTAGTTTGCGCTGGTTGTTAAAGTTAGCCTCAATAATGGTTGAAGCCAAAAGCGCATTATGACTTTCTCCCCCCTTATACCAATTGTCTGATACATAGTTTTGCGTAAACTGAAGTGAAAAGTTCGTTTTAAAAGTCCAAAAGTTGGGCTTTCTAACCACTATGCCCAAGTCGTCCTCATTGAGCGATGGTAGCCAGTTGGGGGTAGACTCATTTGTTTGCTTATCAGCCAACGTAAGTTCGGGTGTGATAGGCACATCATCCACATCGTTCGTCAGCTCAGCAGCCTTAGGTATGTCAACCGCCAATTGTGGATACGCTATGCAAGCTTCGGCCAGGTAAACATCGGTCAATGGGAGCAGGCTTGCTATATGTTTGCTAATGTTGGGTGCATCATTATGCACTTGCGTTGCGCCATTAGGTACAAACAAACGCTGCATAGGAGCCTTGTAGGGAGCAGGTGACCCTATGATAGAAATAAGGTAAGGACTAAGTGTAGAGTCATTATTACAACGACCATAGATGAGCTGTTGCACAGAGTCTATTTTCAGCGCATAGCGTTGGCCTATGCTACTTGTTGGGTGGGTCGGGGGCACATTGGTTGCAGCATGCTTGCCTTTGCCACCCTGAGCATGAGCCATAGGGCACCCCAAACATAACAGCCATAGCCATAGTGTGAAATATTTATTGATAAATAGTTGCATAAATAATAAGAAGAGGGTTTACGGCTGCGAAGATAGGCATTTATTTGTCAAAACGTTTGGTCAACTCGGGCGAAACACATATTTTTGGCCAATATTTCATGTTAACTGTAAAGTTTACTATGATGAGACAGTTAAAAATATCAGTTGCCATTACGTCTCGTGGGAGTGAATCGTTAGATCGCTATTTGCAGGATATAAGTAGCAAAAAAATGGTGAGCCCCGACGAGGAGGTGGAGCTGGCTCGTATGATACACAATGGCGATAAAGCCGCTTTAGAGCGCTTAGTTGATGCCAACTTACGTTTTGTGGTGTCTGTTGCCAAACAATACCAAGGGCAAGGTATGAGTCTTATTGACCTTATAAATGAGGGGAATGTTGGGCTTATTCAAGCTGCGCAAATGTTTGACGAAACGCGCGGCTTTAAATTTGTGTCGTATGCTGTGTGGTGGATAAGGCAGAGCATATTGCATGCCTTGGCGCGTGACAGTCGATTAGTGCGTTTGCCCCTCAACCAAATAGGTTATGTGAGTAAGGTGCATCGTTTTTATAATAATTTTGTGCAGAAAAATGAGCGACAACCCTCAATTGATGAAATAGCTGAGGCTTTAGGCATTGAACGTGAAAAGGTGAATGCTGCCCTGCTTACATCAGGCCGTCATGTGTCAATGGATGCCCCCTTGGTTGAGGACGAAGATACATGTATGCTCGACCTTTTGCAGAGTCGTGATACGGAGTCATCTGACTCATCATTGGTTTCTGACTCGTTAAAGGAGGAGGTGCATCGTGCCTTATCCATGTTATCTGAGCGTGAGGAGCAAGTTATTAAGATGTACTTTGGCATTGAAACACCCGAAATGGGGTTAGAAGAGATTGGACAAAAAATGGGGCTTAGCCGAGAGCGTGTGCGTCAAATTAAAGAAAAATCACTCAACATTCTGCGTTCAGCGCAAATAGGGAGCGTGCTCAAAGAGTATATGTAGGCTTGGTTAACGGGATTCTTGGTTGACGGGATTCTTGGTTAACGGGTTAACGGGTTGACGGGTTAACGGGTAAGTTTGTCATATCTTGGTTAACGGGATTCTTGGTTGACGGGATTCTTGGTTGACGGGATTTTTGGTTAACGGGTTAACGGGTTGACGGGTTAACAGGTAAGTTTGTCAAGTCTTTTGGCTTTACGCCATTCATACTTTGACATAATAGGTGGTGTATAACATACTTACCCGTCAACCCGTTAACCTGTCAACCCGTTAACTAAAATACCCGTTAACGCTTAATAATACCTAACCTCTTTTTTCCATCAACGGCTATGAGCAGAGGGTGAGGAAGTTGGATGATGCGTAAACATTCGTCCTCGTAGGTGGCAGGAACGGTGGTAAGCCAATCTGCATCTAACATTTGCTGCGGAATACCTGAATGGATGGTAAAGTAAGGTACTCCTAACGAAGTAAGGTTTTGAAAAAAATGTGAACCTTGACTCGCATCAATGTGACGCAACTTCAGGTCACTCTCAACAATGGCTGCTGCAGCTGAAATTTGCGACCAGCGCACAGGAATGCCCAACGCAGGGTCTGCGCTGCCCCAACGACCCGCACCAATGAGCAAATACCTGGTTGAGGTTGACACAAAATGGGCATTGACTTGGGCTATACGTTGCGCTATGTCGATGCGCTGCTTTACGCTATATGTGTTGTTGGCAACATAAAGTATGTGTTGCACGCCTTGCACTATGCCATTGCCTAAAACATTGTTTGACAACACAAGGTCTGCCCCCTCAGCTTGACGAGCTAATGACAAATTTTCAGTACTTAATCCACAATCGACAATAGGACGTATTTGGAGCAAAAAGAATTGAAATGTTTGAGGAGGAGTAAATTGCATAGCAAATTCTATCTCAACATCGCGCCCCATTTCATTTTTGCCCAATTGCAAAAGTTGGTGCACCACCTTGCCCAATGGTAGTTGTGGCATATGGAGCAAGTTTTGAAAACTAATGAGCACACGCCCCATATCGGGTTGGCTGCCTGGCATGATGCGATTGTTTTGCCAATCATAAGTGGAGCAAACGTAGGGGAGTGTGGCATCCGTTTGTAATGAAACGTTTCGTATGTCAACTTGTTGCAAGTTATAGCCCTCGTCGTGGGTGATGGGTTGCGTGTTGTGCTGTAAGTTGATGGCCCAAAAGTTATGTTGTGCGTTGCTAAGTGCCGTTTGCGTGTTGGTCCATTGCACGGCATGCTGTTGGCGCAAGGGCGATAGCCTTAACGACTTTCCTCCTTCAACAATTTGCTTGCCTAAACCCATTGCTATGTTCATTACTCCATCTTCAGGTTGCTCGCCCTCAGAGGGATAAAAATTGAGAGAGCGTGCCACACCTGAAAGGGTGGGGTAAAACAAGTGACCATGGGTTTGTCCCACCACCTCTTGCAACACAATGGCCATCTTTTCTTGATCAATCAAGTTCTGGGTCGTAGCCAAGTAATTTTTGCTCTCGGCATAAAAAACAGAGGCATACACCGCCTTTATGGCTGCACAAATGTTGTGTAGCATGAGTGCCTTATTGTTGTTGTGTGGCACCATGTAGGTGGCATACACGCCTGCAAAGGGTTGAAAGTGTGAGTCCTCTAACAAACTTGATGAGCGCACAGCTATAGGGTGATGAGTGGCTTGAAGCAAGGTTTGTAAATCGTCAATCACGCTGTCGGGCAATTGGGCTTGTTCAAAGGCTTCTAAAATGGTAGCATCGCTTATGGTGCTGTTTAAGGCTATGTGGTAAAGGTGGTTCTGCTGCATAAAATCGTCAAATACATCGGTACATATCACCACGGTTTTGGGTATATCTACCTTCAACGACGATTCTGTTGACTCATGTAGTAAATAAGGTTTGATAAAGGTGTTCATAAAAGCCAGTCCACGTCCTTTTCCACCTAATGACCCTTTGCCTATGCGCGTAAAGTTATTGTAATGGTCGTAGCTGTCTTTATGAAAAGTGGCCACTACACCCGCGTGTTTCATGACGCGATAGCGGTCAATGAGTTGACTAATAAAGGTCCTGGCCTCGTTCATGTCCTTGTATTGGCTTGCATCATGGTGGCGCAGCACCTCGGCCAATGGGAATAGGGCGCGTGAGTATAAAAAACGCGAGATGTGGTTACAAACTAAGTGGTGGCGTAACACAGGGTCGGGTATAAGGTGAAGGTTTTGCTGCAGGTCCTTCAGATTGCGTATGCGGCCTATCTCATTGCCCGTTTCGGAGTCGGTTATCACAAAGTCGCCAAAGCCCAAGTCTCTCATAACGCAATGGTGAAGCTCGTTGGCATAGTTCTTCGCGTGTTTTTGAACAAAGGTGACGTTCAGCTGTTGTGCATATATTTGGTTGCTAAGTTCGGATGATTGCATGATGATAGGCACATGCTTGTTGTGTGCGCGAATCCACTCTACTAACTGTACCCCAGCGAGTGGGTCTTTGCGCCCTTCACGTGGAAAACTGAAATCGGTGATTATGCCCAACAGATTGTCGGCATAAGTGTGGCAGAGCCGAACGGCCTCTTCATAGTTGCGTGCCAAGAGCACTTTGGGGCGCCCGCGCATGCGCAACATTTTTAGGTGGTCGTTAAGTGCTTCATTGGCAAACTCCTTGCTCTGCTCTAAAATGGTGTGATAAAGCAAGGGTAGGGCTGATGAATAAAAACGCACAGAGTCTTCCACCAACACGATAGCTTGCACACCCACTTGTGTCACATCGTGAGGGGCATTCATGCTATCCTCAATGAGTTTGATAATAGATAACAGCAACTCGGCATTTCCTAACCACGCAAACACATATTCTATATTTTTTAGTTCGGTTTGCAACATGCGTTTGCTCATCTCTTTCGAAAAGGGGGTAAGCACCACAATGGGGGTTTGAGGATGCTGCCCTTTTACCTGGTGGGCTGCGCAAAACAAATCGTCGTTGGCCAAGTTGGGCATAATTACAACTAACTCAAAGTGACGCTCGTTCATCAGTTTTAAGGCTTCATGGCTGGTGGTGACACGTGTAAAGCGGGGCGGATAGCGTAGGTTGAGCGATGTGTACTCATTAAATATCTCTTCGTCTACTCGGCCATCGTTTTCGAGCATAAAGGCATCGTAAGGGGTGGCTATGAGTAGTACGTTATAAATGCGCTTGTTCATGAGCGAGGCAAAGGGGGTGTCGCGCATCATGGGGAGCGTGTAGTGGGGGAGTGGGGTTTTCATGGTAGGAAAAAATAATAAGGGGCGGATGATGTTTCTTTATGAACATCCTCCGCCCTTAAATGTTTTATTCGTTTACTACAATCTTTTTGGTGGCTACGGCCGTAAAACCATAGAGCCCGCGTGAGGAGTAGTTAACCTTGCCAGAGCCATCGGCCCAATAAGTAGCGTTGTTGGCAGCTCCGCTGTTAGTCCAAATGGTGGTGTGGCCTGAGGCATCATATTTGCCTGTAAACGTAAGGGTGTAGGTGCCAGGCGTGTTAATGAGTAGAGTGTCGGTGGGAGCATCGGGCGTGTTGTCGTAGAAAACAACCGTAGTGTACTTTTGTGAATTGCCTTCAACCTCAGGGCTTAGGTTCCATGCATAAGTGCCTTTGTAGAGTAATTGGCCTTTTTGACTTTGTTCAAGCGCAACTACAAATTTTTTGCCAGCATGCAGGGTGTTGCTTCCCGTCTCAAGTTCAGTAGCCACCATATTGGTAAAGGTGGGGGGAAGCGAGTTATACTTGCTATTGTGCTCGTTGTCGTCAGAGCAGCTAACTAAGCCTATTGTGAGTAGCGAACACGCCAAGGTGCATCGCGAGAGTATATGCTTCATTGTTTTTATGTTTCAAAAGAGAAATGATTAAGTATTTTGAGATAGTAAACTTGTCAACTCGTTAACCTGTCAACCCGTCAACCCGTTAACTTGTTAACCCGTCAACCCGTTAACCCGTTAACCTGTCAACTAACTTACCCGTTAACCCGTTAACCTGTCAACTAACTTACCCGTTAACCCGTTAACCTGTTAACCTGTTAACTACTAAATGAGTTCGCCATCACCCTGGCGCAGTATTTCAAAGTCATCGTCGTGGCAGTCTACAATGGTCGACTCGCCCAGTTGCCCCATGCCACCATCAATCACCAAATCAACTTGTGCACCAAATGTTTCGTTAATCAGTTCAGGGTCTGTGCGGTAGGCATCGTCGTCATAGCCTTCGGTAGGCAATGAGGCTGTCATGATGGGAGCATCTAATTCATGCAAAATGTCGCGCACAATGGGGGCATCAGGCATACGGATGCCTATTTCGCCCGACTTGCGTGTACGGAATATTTTGGGCAACTTGTTCTTGCCAGGAATGATAAAGGTAAAGGGACCAGGCAAATTGCGTTTCATCACCTTATATATAGGTGTAGAAATGCGTGCATAGTCGCTTATGGCGCTCATGTCGTAGCAGATGACCGATAGCGGGTGTGTGGCAGGATTGATGTTGCGTATGCGACAAATGCGCTCTATAGCTCTCTCTTTCATGGCATGACACCCTAAAGCATAGGTGGTGCCTGTGGGAAATATAATGACCCCACCATCGCGTAGGATGGATACAACCTGGGCGATGCGTTCGGGTGGGTTGTTTTTGTCGTAAAGCTTCAACATAATGCGTAGAGTAATAAAGTTTGCTTCAGCGTATGCCGATTTAAAAGGTCTTCAACTTTTGGTAAAGTCGTTGCACGGGTAGTCCTACTACATTAAAGTAGCTACCTTTAATCTCCTCAACGGCTACGATGCCAATCCACTCTTGAATGCCATAGGCTCCAGCCTTATCAAAGGGCAAGTAGTTGTCAACATAAAAGTCGATTTCCTCATCTGTAATTTCGGCAAACTTTACTTGGCTTGTTACACCAAAGTTTTCGATGCGATCGGCTGTTAATATGGTAACACCTGTTATCACTTTGTGCGTTTTGCCTGACAGCTTGTGCAACATTTCTTTGGCTTGTTCTGGCGTTTTGGGCTTTCCCATAACTTGGCCTTCAACATACACAATGGTGTCTGCTGTAATGAGCAACTCGTCGGGAGCCATTGATGAACGGTAAGCTTGTGCTTTGTTGCGTGAAATGTAGCACACAATGTCCTCGCCACGTAAGGTATCGGGGTAGCTCTCATCTATGCCAAAGAGAGTGCGAACTTTAAAGTTGATTCCCATGCGTTGGAGCAGCTCCTTACGTCGTGGGGAATTGCTGGCTAAAACGATGTTGTACTTTTTTAAATTGTCAAGCATGGCGTTTATATTATTAGTTTGAAGTTATTTTTATGTTGTTAATTACCATCCAAATGCTTTAGCACTTGTCATCCAATGTCCTTGTGCTCGCAACACTTGTTCTATAACGTCGCGCACACAACCGCGTCCGCCATCGTACGGACTAATATAGCGAGCTATGGCTTTGATGTCGGCTGCGGCATCGGCTGGACAACAGGGCAGGCCACAACGCTGCATTACCTCATAATCGGGTATATCGTCGCCCATGTATAGCACTTCGTCGTGTTGCAAACTTTTGCTTGCTAACCACTCTTCGTACTTTTTGATTTTAACGGACGTACCCATAAATATGTTTTGAATGCCTAATCCTTCATAGCGAGTGCGCACCGATGGACTTTTACCGCCTGTTATGATGGCTACCTCTAAACCGCATTTTACGGCTAATTGTAGGGCATATCCGTCTTTAATGTTGGCTGTGCGACAAGGTTGTCCACCTTCAAGCAGCAACACGTTGTTGGTGCTTAGTACACCATCAACATCGAAGGCCAAAGCGCGTATTTTTTTTAAGTCGTAATGAATCATTCGGAAGAAAAATTAATTGTGGGGTAGCAATATGAATTATACAAAAATAGGCTTATTCAGTGGTAGCCTCATCTTGCGTTGGCTGTTGAGCAAACTGATGAATACTATTACTCATGAGTTGATAGATTCGCTGCAACTCGGGTTCATTGCTAAGTGATTGTAGTTGCTCGTTCATGACCTTCACGTCCCAACGTCGAGCTGGCCCTGTTTGTGCCTGTTGTGGCTGCATGTGGCGCAATTTGTGCGCGGTTTCATCAATAATGGGCTGCAAGCATTGTGGGTCGATGCCTTGCTGGCTCAATAGGTGGTATGCCAAGGTGCAGCAATGGTTGGTAAAGTTGTTGGCAAACACGGCTGCCAAATGCAAATGCTTGCGTTGGGCTGACGTCATGCGCGTTACGTGAGTTGATAAGGCTCGTGCTAATAGCTCTGTTTGCCTATATGCCTCATTGTTGCACCCTTCAATAAAAAGGGGTAGCGAATGAAAGTGAATGTTTGCCTCTTTGCTAAAGGTCATGAGCGGATAGAGCACAGCTGTAAGCCGATTGTGTGGCAATACATCAAGTGGCAGTGTTCCAGCCGTGTGTACCCATAGGCCTTGTGTGGCTTGAGGGTTGTGGGTGAGCATTTGAGCTACATGGTGCAACACATCGTCTTTTAATGCAAACAAGTAGACATCGGCAACGGGCAGTTGCATAAGGTCGTTTGTAGCCAAGGTTACATGTGTGGCTTGTGCTAAGGCTTGTGCGTGTGATAGCGTGCGGCTGTATATGGCTATTATGTTGTAAGCTGTACCACTTAATGCCTTAGCCATGTGGGTGGCAACGTTGCCTGCTCCTATGATGCATACGTTCATATTGCTGGGGGTGAATGTTAGCTCTTAGCTTGCACATTTGTATGTGTTGAAGTGTGGATAAGCACTTTCCATTTTTACAAAAATACTATGTTTGTTTTACTTGTGCAAGGTTGTGCTATGTTTTTGTTGTTAACTTTTTGTGTTTAGGCTTTTTCGCTTCAAGTATTCCTCGTAGGTACGTTTCCAGCGTTTGTGTGTCCAAAGCCATATAGCGGGATGCGCTTGTATGCTTTTTTCGAGCAAGGCAAAGTACTGATCGGTTACTTCATAGTCAGGATAATTTTTGATATTATCGGTAAGCAAACTGATATGGCAGCAATAGTGGCCACGGCTAATACGTTCCATGTGTCCATAATAAATGAGTGCGTCAACGCGTTTGCCTAATTGCTCTGTGCCTATAAATACGGGCGTGTTGTGATGCAAAAAGTCTGTCCAATGATGAATGCTGTTCCATTTAGGCCCTTGGTCGGCTATAAAACCGATGATGGTGGGATGCTCTTTATGACGTGCATGAATGACATAGCGCAAGGTTTCCTTCATGGCAATGTTGACTCCGCCAAACTGACTCCGCATATTCAAGAACAAGCGGTCGAATGCTTTGCTGCGTAGAGGGTGGTAAATTTGTGCTGCTGTGGCAAGTGGATTGAAGTCATGAATGTGGAGTGCAAGTGAAGCTACCCATTCCCAGTTGCCATAGTGAGCTAAATAGATGAATGCGAACTTTTTGTTTTGTTGGCTAACTTTGTTCATCATGTCCTCAACTCCTGTAAACTCCATGCGCTTTCTTATTTCTGCTTCGCTCATGCTGCGCAATTTAATGGTTTCAACCACATAGTCGGCAAAGAAATGATAGAACTCGCGCTCTATTCGTTTTAGTTCAGCGGTCGTTTTGTCAGGGAATGCGCTCTGCAGGTTGCTTTCAACCACCTTGCGACGATATTTTATGAGGTGGAAGGCCAATATGTAGAGTAAATCGGATAGCCAATAAAGTCCCTTCATAGGAATTTTAGAAAGCATCCAAACAAGGGTGTCAATAAGGTGATACATAATGAGTTTTTGCTTGGGGTTTGTATGTGCTTATGAGGTGAGAACCTTTCGCTTCTTTAGTCTTTAAAGTAGGTTGGCAACTATGAAGTCGTCTTAACTTTTATGAAGTTCAAGATTTGCCTTTATTTTTGAAGCGATTTTTGGCATTGAAGAGGGAGTGTAGCGAGCTACACGACCGATGAGATGTCAAAAAGCGGTCAAAAAGAAAGGTAAAGATGGAATTTAGAAGATATAAAAGTTTAAATATAATCTTCGTCAGAAAAGTTTAGACGACTTCATAATTCCATAACAAGCGTGGGGGTGCGGCGGGGCAAAACTTCTAATAGAAAGTCGCGGTTGTCGCCCTCCAGCACAAAGCCCGATTGTGTGAGTACGTCAGCACATTTTTCGTAAGCTACTGACGGACGATTATTTTCAGCACTTAGGTGGCATAGCCAAATGCGCTCTATGCGTTCGCGGTCAATGTGTTGTGCTAAAAAGGTTGCTGTCTCGGCATTACTTATGTGGCCATTGCCTCCACTAATGCGGTTTTGTAGTCGTAAGGGGTAATGTCCAGCTCGTAGCATGGCTGCGTCATAGTTTGACTCTATAACCAGGTGGGTGGCTTGGTGAATGATGGCTGGCATTTCATCGGTAAAGTGTCCAACATCGGTAAGCAGCACAAAACATTTGTTGTTGGGGGTGCGAATGATGTAGCCATTATTGTCGGCACTATCATGTGGCACACCAAACGATGTGATGGTAAAGGGACCTAACTCAAAAGGCTCTGCTCGCTTAATGCAATGTTGTAAGTCGAGAGGTATCTTTTTTGATACAAAATGGTTGTGCATGATGGAGTCGTGTACCAACTGCGATGTGTAAACGGGTATGCGAAAATCGCGCGATAATGCTCCTACAGCCTTCACATGGTCAGTGTGGTCGTGGGTTATCAGTATAGCCTTGATTTGCGCAATGGCCTGTCCATAGTCTGAAAAGAGCTTCTTAAAATTGCGAATGCTTAGCCCTAAGTCAATAAGCAGACCATAACCATCGTAATTAAGATAATAGCAGTTGCCACAACTGCCTGAACCTAATGATATGAATTTAAACATGTGTCAGATATGTGCATGATGAGATTTTAAATGGGATGCGTTGGCTCGTTCCCTAAAAGGGCAATGCTTGGGTTTTAGCAAAGTCCCCCTTTTATGTGTTGACGGAAAAGAATTTTTTTTAAAAGGGTAGCCCTACGGCAAAGTGGAAGGTGAAGTCGCGTGACAAGTTGGGTTTGCTAATAGGGTAGTGAAGGCGTCCTGATGGAACCGATGGGTCAATGGCTTTCATGCCTCCGTCAAAACGTAGAATGAAGTAGTTGAAGTTTAAGCGTAGACCAAGGCCATAGGCCAAGGCTATTTGCTTATAAAACGTGTTGAAGTGGAATTGTGAACCATCCATGTCGGCATAAGCACGTGTGTTCCACACATTGCCCGCGTCAATAAAAAAGGCGCCATGGAGCTTCCAAAACAAGTAGGTACGCCATTCAACGCTAAGGTCTAACTTCATGTTTCCTGTTTGATTTACAAAGTCCACCTTACCATCTTTACCCTTATAGGAGCCAGGCCCTAAGCCACGTACACTCCAACCGCGCACACTATTAGCGCCTCCCGCAAAATAGCGCTTTTCATAAGGCAAAATGGTTGAGTTGCCATAAGGAATGCCAAGCCCAAAGGCTACATGAAATGCTAATGAGTTGCGATCGTTCAGCACCGTACTCTTGGCAAAATCAAAGTCGAACTTGGCATATTGCGAGTAGGCAATGCTGAAAAGGCTATAGCTGCCGTCGTTGTTGCGATGTCCATGAAAGGCTTTTGATAGGCCATATAGCAAGTTGCCAGCCAATTCCACTCCCATCTTTATTTGAAATCCGTTGGTCTGATATATGCCCGTGGGTGAATTTTGCGCATTACGTAGCGAGTTATAAGTAAAGCTGTAACCCGTTTTTACAATAAATAGGTTCTCATAACTATAGCGTAGCACCGAGTAATGAGGGTCTTCGCCTTCGAGATAGTCGCGGCGGAATGTGTCCGAAATCCAGGGCATGTACACATAGTTAACTGATAGGGCATCAAACCGATGTTGCCATTCGGGGTGAGTCGTGCGTCGCCAAGTGTAAGCCCAAGCTCCTGTAAGCACACGCCGATGGAACTCAGGTCGATCTTGCGTGTCGTACATTATTTTAGCCTCGGAGTTGGCTTTTAGGCGTCGCTTGACGTCGAGGTCGACAAAGGGTAATAATAGAGTGGGAAAACGCAGATTGGCTTCGGCACTCCATTCTATGTAGTTTTGGTTGTTATACCCCTCAAGACCAGTAATGGCCTCGTAGGCACCACGAAGTTTTAGTGTGAGCAATTCCGAGCCATGAAACACGTTGCGATTGCTATAGGTGAGTGCCACGGCAGCTCCTAAGTCGCCCGATGTGTTAGTGCCTTCAACGTCAAGTCCTAATGTGTGGGGCTTGTTGGGCTGTAGGCGTATGTCGCAGTCGAGTGAGTCGTTAACACCATTGGCAGCAGGTGCTACGTGCATAGTTGTAAAGCTGATGGCAGGTAGGGAGTTGATGTTGCTATAGGTGGCTTGTAGCATATCTTCTCTATAGAGCGTGTCGGGGCGTATGCCCACGTGCGCAGCAAACACGCGCTTGTTGATAGAGTTATGTGCGTGATAGATAAAGTTTAACCCACGATAGCTTATAGAGTCACGTACGGGCGTGTTCCATCCAGCATCAGCATCACCCATAATAATGTTGACTCGTCGGTAATGCTGAGGCTGATAAGCACGCGTTGAGTCAACGCCTACGGGCATGCGAACGTGCAAGGTCACGTTGGCTCCTGTTGAACCTATTAGGGTGTCAATGTCAAATGATACGTAGTCTTTATTAATGTAGTAGTAGCCGCGGTTGTGTAGTGACGAAACGATACGGCTGCGCTCTTCTGATAGTTGGTTTAGGTTGAGTGGCTGCCCCTTGTGAATGAATGTGGCTGCCGAGTCGGTCATGACCGCTTGACGTATGGCTGGCGAATCAAACTGTTGCGTAAATTGCTGTATGTAATAGCGTGCTCCTGGTGTTATGTGATAATTCACCTTTAGCTTATGGCCCTTAATGGTGAGGAATGTGTCGCAACGGGCATGCAAATAACCTTGGCTATTAAGTGCTTGCTCTATGCTCTGTCGGCTGTATTGGGATAATGAGGCATCATATATGACGGGGGCTTGACCTATGCGTCGCCATATGCGTGATAGTCCGCGATTGCCTTTTATTGAGTCTTTGCGCGATAAGCAGTAAATGCCTAATGGAACCTTGAATAAAGTAAACCATTTGGCGTTGGGCTGTTGCTTGATGTAGTTGTGTAGGTCGTTGATTTTAAAGTGACGTGTGTCGCATGAAATCTTTACATCCGAGAGCGTCTTTTCGCCATTTTTCAAGAACTTTTTACTACTACATGCGTTGAATAAACTGCAAAGAGCCAAGATTGTACACATAATTGCTGTCGGTCTAAACATAGAACGACAGAAAGATGCATACTTGCGCATGTGAATATGTAATAATAGAATGAATCCTTTCATTTTCAACGTAATAACATTTACTCATTAAACTTTTTAATGAAGGTGATATAGCTTGCTTATTGAACCAATACTTCCTACCATGCAGGTGCAAAGCAAGGCCTTTTAAACCAACACAAGTGTAAATAAATGAGCAAATTTTGGGCTAAATTACAAATTATTTTCTGATTTGGCAAGCATATATTTTATTGTAATGTTAACAAATTATGCTGGGTTAACAAGTAGAGTATGATATACGGCACTTATTGAAGTCAATGTGATATGTAACTAAAAAAACTTGGCAAACTTATCTGTCAACCCGTTAAGTTGTCAACTTATTAACTTGTTGACTAATTCCGCCAACGCGTAATATTTTGCTATAACCATGTAAAAATTAAAGGAGCATAGGGTGTATATCAGAATGATTACGTATATTTGCCTTGCCTAACAACTAAACTAAAAACTGCGTGGTCACAAAACAAAACATAAAAGATTTGCATGCGCTTGGCATGAAGAAACATCGTGATGCAACCCATAGCTTTGTGGCTGAAGGGCCTAAAGTGGTGGGCGATTTACTACCGCACATGCGATGTAAAACGATGTATGCTACGCAAAGCTATTTAGATAGTATCAACTCATTATCAATAAAGAACGTTGAATGTGTTGAAGTAATTGATAAGAAAACATTAGAACGCTTGTCTTTGCTTTGTGCGCCTCGCGATGTTATAGCTATCTTTGAACAGCCTCAACATCAAATGTGCATGGAACAATTGGCTGATTTGCCACGACATTCACTCTGCTTAGCACTTGACGAGGTGCAAGATCCAGGAAATGTAGGAACAATTGTGCGGTTGGCTGACTGGTTCGGCATAGAACATGTGTTTGCTTCAATGAATACTGCCGATGTGTTTGCCCCCAAAGTAGTACAAGCTACCATGGGAGCTATAGCTCGTGTAAAGGTACATTATTGCAATTTGGTAGATGTGATGCAACGCTTGAATGCGCAAGTCCCTGTCTATGGAACATTTCTTGATGGTAACGATCTTTATTCGCAACCGCTTGAAAACCATGGCTTGATAGTAATGGGTAATGAAGGACGTGGCATATCGGCAGAAGTGGAATCGTGTGTAAACCAACGATTGTTTATACCTCCTTTCCCTATAGGGCGTGCCACAAGTGAGAGCTTAAATGTGGCAATAGCTACTGCTGTGGTGTGTGCCGAGTTCAGACGCAGAAGCTAATGCTCTATGTTTTATGAAACGCATAAAAGTAAAACTTAAATTAAATGAATAAATAACGTGTCGTATAACAACTTACAGATGGGAGAATATGTATTGCTGCTGCTTTGTGTGGTAGCAGGTGTGGCGTTGTTGCTACTGTATGTGTTACGACTCCGCCGCTATAGTTTGCTCACCAAACATGCTTCGTGGCAACTCGAGGCACAGGCTGTAGAACAAGCTACGCACGAAGCTTTGGTTAGTGGACGTTCCGAAGAGGCTTCGATGCTGACCATAGTGGTGCCTGTGATAAATGAACGGGAACCACTTAACCCTTTGTTACAGCGCTTGATTACGCAAAAATATGCTGACGCTTATGAAATTATAGTAGCGGATGAGTGTCATTCGCCTGAAGTGGAGGCGTTATGTGAGTCCTTACAACGAACCGATTTTCATAACCTACGTTATACCTTTGTGCCTAATACATCTCGTTATATAGAGTTGCGAAAATTGGCCATTACGTTAGGCATTCGTGCAGCTCGTAGCGAATGGGTTATTGTGGTCTCGCCCGACACTTTGCCTTCGTCAGATATGTGGCTGTATCATGTGTCGCAGTCGTTGAGCGATGCTTATGATTGGGTTATTCCTTATTATAATTATGATGATGATGGCTCATTGGTAGCACGACGTGCTATATTTGACCGCGTGTGTGCTTTGGCCATGCAAGTTTATGCTTGGGAGCAAGGACACGTTATAGGTTGCCCGTCATCAGGGTGGGCGGTACGCAAAAAATGGTTTATTGAGCAAAATGGCTTTGCCGATAGCGTGAATATGGCTTTTGGCGAAGAACAGATGCTGGCTTGCTTGCATGCTGATGCTGAACGTACTTGTTTGCTCTGTTCGCCTTCAACGCGATTAGTAGAGACCTTACCGACCCTTGATGTGTTGCGCGTAAAACGCATGCAAGCTTGTGAAATTAATCATCATTTGAAACATTATTTGCGTAAATACAAATGGCAGGACATCGTAGCTACGCTTTCGGTTTACGTGTTTGCCACCTGTCAAATAATTTACGCTGTTTGTCGCGTGATGAATGACGTGAATGCTGAGCAATACTCCATTTCGATGTTACCCATTGATGTAGTGAGCTTGGTGTTGTGGGGCATAATGCTTGTGTTGCCTATAGTTATGATACGTCGAGGTTTGCGAACGCTCGATGAACGTAAGTATGGTGCCTACATCTATATTTATGAACTCATGCGCCCATTACATGCTTTGGCCAACGAATGGCGTCGCATGATGCATCAACGCGACTTTGAACGAAAATATATATAGTTTCTCTGCTTATATACATAATGATGTGACGTACTTTAAGGTAAGTTGTGAGTTGCTTTATGCAATTTAATCATCGCAACATGAATTTCTTAGCAAGTTCAACCATCAACTTGTACAAACACATTAATCAACATTAGTACTCATCCTTAACACTATATCAAAGTGCCTAAAATATCAGAAAGAGCCGTAAAAATGCCCGAATCGCCCATTCGTAAACTTGCACCTTTAGCTACGCAAGCTAAAGAGAGGGGCGTACACGTGTATCATTTAAACATAGGTCAGCCCGATTTGCCTACACCGCAAGCAGGATTAGATGCCTTGAGGCATATTGACCGCAAGGTGTTAGAGTATAGTCCGAGTCAGGGCTTCCGTAGTTATCGCGAAAAGTTGACGCATTACTACGAGCGTTATAACATTCATTTAGATGCTGACGACATTATCATCACATCGGGTGGGTCAGAGGCTGTATTGTTTGCCTTCATGTCGTGCTTGAATCCTGGCGATGAAATTATTGTGCCCGAACCAGCCTATGCTAACTATATGGCTTTTGCCATATCGGCAGGTGCGCGCATTCGCACTATTGCTACAACTATTGAAGAAGGCTTTTCGCTACCTAAGGTCGAGAAGTTTGAAGAATTGATAAATGAGCATACAAGGGCCATTCTTATATGTAACCCCAACAACCCCACGGGCTACCTTTACACACGTCGTGAAATGAATCAAATTCGTGACTTGGTAAAGAAGTACGACTTGTACTTGTTCTCGGATGAGGTGTATCGTGAATTCATTTATACAGGTTCGCCTTACATCTCAGCTTGTCACTTAGATGGTATTGAGCAAAATGTTGTGCTAATTGATTCTGTGTCAAAGCGCTATAGCGAATGTGGCATTCGTGTAGGAGCTTTAATTACCAAAAATAAAACGGTTAGGCAAGCTGTCATGAAATTTTGCCAGGCACGTTTAAGTCCACCTCTTATCGGACAATTGGTAGCCGAAGCTTCGCTTGATGCCTCGCCTGAATATGCTCGCGATGTATATGAGGAGTATGTGGAGCGACGCAAGTGCTTGATTGATGGTTTAAATCGTATACCAGGTGTTTATTCGCCTATACCTATGGGCGCATTCTACACCGTAGCCAAGTTGCCTGTTGATGATGCTGAAAAGTTCTGTGCATGGTGTTTAACCGAATTCTCGTATGAAGGAGAAACGGTTATGATGGCTCCTGCAGCAGGCTTTTACACCACACCTGGGGCCGGACGTAACCAAGTGCGTATAGCCTATGTGTTGAAAAAGGAGGATTTGCAACGAGCTCTTGTGGTGCTGCGCAAAGCTCTTGAAGCTTATCCAGGAAGCGAACTTTATCAGGCTGATGGTAAATAGTCCTATCTTTTTACCATTGTCACATATAATATATATGAAACATGATGTTCTCAAAGTATGCATATCTTTCGTGGTTCTTAGCACACAGATTCTTTAAGAATAACGCGCAGCAAGAAGACGATAAGAAACGAAAAGCATCGCCTCCAGCTTTGCGCATAGCCATGGTAGGTATTGCTGTAGGATTGGCCGTGATGATTGTTTCGATATGTGTGGTTCGTGGCTTTCAGCATGAGGTGAGTGGCAAACTTTCGGGGTTTACCTCGCATATTGAGGTCATCGACATACAGTCACTTGGCTCTCCCGAAACGTATCCCTTGGCATTCAACTCTCAAGTAATGAGTACTATAAAGGCTGCTCCTGGGGTGAAACAAGTGCAAAGGTTCTCGCAAAAGATGGGAATTTTTAAAACCGAAAATGACTTTGCGGGAATTGCATTAAAAGGTGTGGCACAGGATTACGACCTTAGCTTTTTGCGTAGCTATATAGTTAAAGGTAGTATGCCTCGGTTTACTGACAGTAAGGCAACAAACGAAATCGTTATTTCGCAGTTGCTTGCTGACAAATTGGGATTGAAGGTGGGCGACAAAGTGTATAGTTACTACTTTGCAAACACCATCAAGCAGCGTCGTTTTAAGGTAGCAGGCATATACAACACTTACATGAAGCAGTTTGACAACACATTTGTGCTGACAGACTTATACACGGTAAACCAACTGAATAATTGGAATGCTGATCAATGTAGTGGTGTTGAAGTTCAACTACAATCGTTTGATGATTTGGATGCAGCACAACATTATTTGGCTACCCATGTAGGTGGACATAAAGATCGTTACAGACATGCTTACTCTGTGTTAGGCATTCGTGAAAATCCCAATACAGCTTCGGTCCTTTCATGGCTCAATTTGCTTGACCTGAATGTAATGGTAATACTCGTTATCATGATTTGTGTTGCAGGCTTTACTATGATAAGCGGTTTGCTCATCTTGATATTAGAGCGTACCACAACTATTGGCGTATTAAAGGCTTTGGGTGCAACCAATCAGCGCATTCGCCACACCTTTCTATGTTATGCGGCACTTATAGTGAGTCGTGGCATGTTGTGGGGCAATGTGATAGGATTGGGGCTTGTGTTCGTTCAAAAGTATCTGCACATTGTGCAACTTGACCCCGTAGTGTATTATGTGCCTTATGCTCCTGTTGAAATTGATGTGTGGTGGATAGTGGGCTTGAATGTAGCTACCTTGATTGTTACCATGTTGGCATTAGTAGTGCCGAGTTTCTTGGTGTCGCGCGTACAGCCATCAAAGGCCATTCAATTTGATTAAGGGGGTGAAAAGAAAATGCGTTCTCTTTTCAAACAAAAAAAGCAGATCGCCCAGCAACTTTCTGAAATAAGAAATGTGGTTGGGCGGCCTGCTATTTTTTGTAAGCCATGAACGTATTCAAAGCATTATTTCTCGAGCAAATCAGGGCGTAGTCGCTTGGTGCGTTCCAAACTTTGTTGTAACTCCCACTCCTTGATTTTAGCATCGTGTCCTGAAAGTAAAATGTCAGGAACCTTCCATCCTTTGTATTCGGCAGGACGAGTGTAGACGGGAGCGGCTAACAAGTTGTCCTGAAACGAGTCGCTTAAGGCGCTTTGTTCATCGCTCAGCACACCTGGCACAAGGCGTACCAAGGCATCGCTAATGATGGCCGCGGGTAGCTCTCCGCCCGTGAGCACATAGTCGCCCACACTAATCTCTTTGGTAATAAGGTGTTCGCGTATGCGGTAGTCAATGCCCTTGTAGTGTCCACAAAGTATGATAATGTTCTTTTTGAGTGAAAGCTCATTGGCCATGGGCTGATTGAATTGCTCACCATCGGGCGAGGTAAAGATGATTTCATCGTAGTCGCGCTCGCTCTTCAATTGGCTAATGCAAGCATCAATGGGTTGACATTGCATGACCATACCGGCAAATCCGCCAAAGGGGTAATCATCCACCCTACGATGTTTGTCGGTAGTGTAGTCGCGCAAATTGTGTACGTGTATTTCAACGAGTCCTTTCTTTTGTGCTCTGGCTAAAATGGATGTGTTTACAAAGCCTTCGAGCATTTCGGGCAATACGGTTATGATGTCTATACGCATAATTGTGTTATAATTTATGATGCAAATGTACAAATTAATTGGTAGAAAAGTTGTAATTTAGCTCGCTAAATACAACCTACACGAATTCACTCATAAAACGAAGTAAAAGTGACTGAAATAGATAGAATATTGCAACTACGAAAAGAGTTGCATCAACATAATTACAATTACTACGTAAAAAATGCCCCTGTTATTTCAGACCAAGAGTTTGATAGCTTGATGGCTGAGTTGATGGCTTTAGAGGCGCAGCATCTTGAAATGGCTGATGCCAATTCGCCCTCAGTACGCGTGGGTAGCGACCTTAGTCAGGACTTTGTGCAAGTGCAACACACGGTGCCTATGCTTTCATTGGGCAACACTTACTCGCGTGCTGATGTGGAGGAGTTTTACAATCGCGTAAGGGAAGGGTTAAATGGCGAACCATTTGAAATTTGTTGTGAGCAAAAGTTTGATGGTTTAAGCATTTCGCTTGTATATGAAAACTATCGTTTGGTGCGTGCTGTTACTCGTGGTGATGGCACAAAAGGTGATGATGTTACGGCCAATGTAAAAACAATACGCACTATCCCCCTTGAATTGCCACACGATTGTGGATGCCCTCCTGACTTTGAAATACGTGGTGAAGTGCTGATGCCATGGACGAGTTTTGAGCGCCTAAACAAAGAACGCGAGGCACGTGAAGAACCTTTGTTTGCCAATCCGCGTAATGCTGCTTCGGGAACGCTTAAAAGCAAAAGTTCGGCTGTGGTAGCTCATCGACACCTTGATGCTTACTTGTATTACGTGTTGGGTAACGAAGTAACTGAACCCACTCACTATGGACGATTAGAGTTAGCACGCAAATGGGGCTTCCAAGTGTCGAATCATGTTAAATTGGCACATTCCGTTGACGATATATTTAGCTATATAGATTATTGGAACGAAGAGCGACGCAATTTGCCCGTGGCAACTGATGGCATTGTGTTGAAGTTGAATTCGCTTGAACAGCAACAACGTTTAGGGTTTACGGCAAAAAGTCCGCGTTGGGCAATAGCCTATAAGTTTAAGGCTGAAAGGGCTTGTACGCCTTTGCTAAAGGTAACTTACCAAGTAGGTCGCACGGGAGCTGTTACGCCTGTAGCTAACATGGAGCCTGTTCAGTTGGCTGGAACCATAGTGAAACGTGCTTCATTACATAATGAGGACATTATTAATCAACTTGACTTACACTTGGGCGATTATGTTTATGTTGAAAAGGCGGGTGAAATCATACCACAAATAGTAGGCGTTGATGTCGATGCTCGTAAGCATTTGGGCAATCAATTGGGTGAAAAGGTAAAGTTTATTACCACTTGTCCTGAATGTGGTGCAACATTGGTACGTTACCCAGGTGAGGCTGCTCATTACTGTCCTAACGACACGGCTTGTCCTCCACAACTGAAAGGACGTATAGAGCATTTTATTAGCAGAGATGCTATGAATATTGACTCTATTGGTCCTGAAACAGTTGATGACTATTTTGAACGTGGACTTATACATGATGCAGCAGACTTGTACAAGTTAAAGGTAGAAGACATTTGGGGCTTCGATGCGAACCGATTGCGTTCGGCTCAGAAGGTAATTGATGGTATAGAAGAAAGTAAAAATGTGCCATTCGAACGTGTGTTGTTCGCCCTGGGCATTCGTTTTGTTGGCAAGGTTGTAGCCAAGAGCATAGCTCGCCACTTTAAGTCGATGGATGCTTTATTTAATGCCACTATTGATGATTTGTTAGCTTGTGATGGGGTGGGAGATGTTATAGCCTCGAGTGTACGCACCTTTTTACGTGAGGAGCGTAACATTGACCTTATTCGTCGCTTGCGAGATGCTGGATTGCAGATGGAGATGGCTCAAGTAGAAACTGCCTCCAACATTCTATCTGGGCAAACAATAGTTATAAGTGGTACGTTTGCGCAGCATTCGCGTGAGGAGTACAAAAAAATTATTGAGGATAATGGTGGCAAGAACACAGGTAGCATATCAAAGAAGACGTCTTTTATTCTTGCTGGTGAAGGCATGGGGCCCTCAAAGCGCGAAAAGGCTGAAGAGTTAGGCATTACAATCATGAGTGAAACAGACTTTTTGAGTATGCTTGATAAGGCTGATACTGAGTAAATACTCGTGAACAATAATCTGCATGTTCTCGCAACTTGAACATATAATTTATGAAGAAAATTCTCTATATAATAAATCCTATTTCAGGAACGCAACGCAAACAGAGAATTGCTCAACTTGCAGACAAACTGACTGACAGGGTGCAATTTGATGTAGAGATTGCTTATACTGAATATGCTGGGCATGCTACAATAATTGCAACAGAGGCAGCTAAACGTGGAATTGACATCGTAGTAGCTGTGGGGGGCGATGGCACCGTAAATGAGGTGGGACGAGCTTTGATACACACTCACACAGCATTAGCCATTGTGCCATGTGGCTCAGGCAATGGCTTGGCACGACACCTTCATATTCCCTTGCAGCCTAAAAAGGCTATTGATATTATTAATCAATCTGTAGTTCATCAGTTGGACTATGGAACGATTAATGATCGCCCGTTTTTTTGCACATGTGGAGTGGGCTTTGACGCTTTTATAAGTGAGCGTTTTGCTTCAGCAGGTAAACGTGGCTTGCTCACTTATGTCGAAAACACACTTAAGTCGGGCTTGCAGTATAAACCACAAATTTATACAATTGAGGATGCCGATGGTTCTGAAACGTGTCGTGCCTTTTTAATTGCGTGTGCCAATGCCTCGCAATATGGTAACGATGCCTACATAGCTCCTTTTGCCAGTATGAAGGATGGGTTACTTGACGTGGTGGTAATGGAACCTTTTAATACCATTGAGGCTCCTCAAGTGGCTATTCAGTTATTTACTGGTACGCTGCCTGAAAATAGTCATGTCAAAACATTTAAGGCTCGTCATTTGCGCATTACACGTGAGGGGAAGGGGGTGGCGCATTATGATGGTGATCCTTTCATTACGGACGAGGTGATTGAAGTTAAAATTCACCACAAGGGATTCAAAGTGGTGATTAATGCCAATAAGCCTGAACAGGAACCTGGATTGCAACTGCCTATAAAGAACCTATTGCAATTGGTGCCTGACTTCTTTAACGAGTGGAGACGTATGCCTGAAACGCTTATAAATAAAACAGGGCGTGATTTGAAAAAATGGAATAAGAATTTGATAGATAAAATCAAGGGTAAAAACTAAAAAAAGAAAGTCACAAGTATGATGGATACATCTTCACTTGTGACTTTCTTTTTATATGGGGTACTTTATAAATTGGTTTGAACTGCAAAGGCGGTCAAACTAAATCATGAAGGATAATTCACAATAAAAATTAATTTATAGAATGCCCCATATATGAATTGTGGTATCGGAAATGAGATAAGGGTTGCAAAGCCCCACCTGCTTTATGACTCTAAAGCATCAACAGCTTGTTCCCATGCTTCTTCAGCCGCGCTTAATGCCTTTTGTATTTCACCATATTGACTGCAAAGTTGTACATCAGCAGCCCCTTCGGGAGTTGCTAACTTTGTTTCGATAGCTTGTTTCTCTGTTTCAAGACGTGTTACTTCGGCCTCACATCGTTCCACCTCACGCTCAAGTTTACGACGCAGCTTGGCTTGTTCTTTGCGCTCTTCATACGATTGTTTACCTTCAGAGATGGAGGGCGTAGAATTTGATGACTGAGATGCTGTGTTTGTAGCATTAGTTATGGCTGATGGAGAACCTGCGGTGTGCAGTTCGTCAAGCGACTCCATCTCCTTTTTTTGCAAGAAATCATAGATGCCACCGATGTGTTCGCGCACTTGTCCTCCGCCAAACTCATACACCTTGCTTACCAATCCATCCAGGAAGTCACGATCGTGGCTTACCACGATAACTGTACCCTCGAAGGATCGAATAGCCTCTTTTAGCACATCCTTTGTGCGCATATCAAGGTGGTTGGTAGGTTCGTCAAGAATCAGAAAGTTAACAGGCTCAAGTAGCAACTTAATCATGGCTAAGCGTGAACGCTCGCCACCCGATAGCACTTTCACCTTTTTGTCAGAGGCTTCACCACCAAACATAAAGGCACCTAATATGTCACGTATTTTCAATCGAATATCTCCTTTTGCAACATGGTCAATGGTGTCGAAGACAGTAAGTTCGCCATCTAACATTTGAGCTTGATTTTGTGCATAATAGCCTATCTCAATGTTGTGTCCCAACTTGAGTGTACCCATGTAGGGAATTTCGCCCATAATGCATTTTACGAGCGTTGATTTACCCTCGCCATTTTTACCTACAAATGCTACTTTTTCGCCTCGTTTAATAGTGAGATTTACGTTATGAAAAACATTATGGTTGCCATAATCTTTGCGTAAGTCATCGCAAATGACAGGAAAGTCGCCTGAACGTGAGCAAGGAGGAAACTTAAGGTGCAAACATGAGTTGTCTACTTCGTCAACCTCAATAGGTACAATTTTTTCAAGTTGCTTAATACGACTTTGCACTTGTACGGCCTTAGTGGGCTTATAACGAAAGCGTTCAATAAAGTCTTTAATGTCAGCAATCTCTTTTTGCTGATTTTCGTAGGCACGCAATTGTTGTTCGCGACGTTCAGCGCGTAGCTTTATGAACTCATCGTACTTTACTTTGTAATCAGTAATTTTTCCGCATGCAATTTCAAGTGTGCGATTGGTTACGTTATTAATAAAAGCACGGTCGTGGCTTACCAAAACTACGGCACTTGCTGAGTGGGCAAGGAACTTTTCGAGCCAGCGTATACTTTCTATATCCAAGTGGTTGGTAGGTTCGTCTAATAACAAAATGTCTGGACGACGCAAAAGAAGCTTGGCTAACTCAATACGCATGCGCCAACCGCCTGAAAACTCCTTGGTAGGTCTATCAAAATCAGTTGGTGCAAAACCTAAACCTTGAAGTGTGCGCTCAAGTTCGGCATGATAGTTCATACCGCCCATCATTTGGAATCGTTCGCTTTCGTGTGTGAAACGTTCCACTAAGGCCATGTAGTCTGCACTCTCATAGTCGGTTCGTTCAGAGAGTTGATTGTTCAAGCGTTCTATGTTTTCTTGCAAATCGCTGATGTGTTCAAAGGCTTTCTCAGCCTCCTCCATCACGGTGTGTTCATCACTCAACACCATAACCTGTGGCAAATAGCCTATAGTAATGTCATTTTGTACAGCTACTGTTCCAGATGTAGGTTGTTGATGACCTGAGAGTATTTTTAATAAAGTAGATTTGCCCGCTCCGTTTTTGCCTACTAAAGCAATACGGTCCTTTTTGTTAATAACAAATGAGACATCGGTAAAAAGTGGGCGTGCACTAAATTCTACTGAGAGATGTTCTACTGAGAGCATGATGTGAATGTTGTAGACTTTGGGGTTGATGTGATGCTCGTTGTGGCTCGTTTATGTGCAAATGTGGCGTTCGCTACATGTCAAAGCGAACGCCACATTTAAGGTGGGTTCATTTATGTTACCACCGCTATGTAAATTAGTAGCTACGTGCTACAATTACCTTGCACGTAGCGGGTTTACCGCTCACCATGTCGATGCCAGGGTTACTTTGGTCTACGCCATAAGGCACACAGCGAATGGTAGCTTGTGTGTCGGCCTTGATTTTAGCTTCAGTTTCGGCAGTACCATCCCAAGGACAGAGGAAGAAACCACCATCCTTGATGCGTTGCTTAAATTCATCGTAGTTGTTGCATTCAAAGGTGTTGTCTTCAAGACGCTTTTTGGCTTTAGCAAAAATGTTTTGTTGAATTTCTTCCAACAAATTCTTTACGTGCTCTTCGATGCCTTCAAATGGGAGTGTCTCTTTTTCAAGCGTGTCGCGACGCATCACTTCAATTGTACCATTCTCTAAGTCGCGTCCCCCCATAACAAGGCGAACGGGCACACCCTTTAATTCATAATCAGCAAACTTAAAGCCAGGACGCTTGTTGTCAGCATTATCATATTTTACACGAATGCCCATTTTGCGCAAACGCTTGGCAAGGTCGCCTAATTTTTCGTTGAATTTAGCTAATTCCTCATCACCTTTATAGATGGGCACAATTACTACTTGGATGGGAGCAAGATGGGGAGGCAACACAAGACCATTATCATCAGAGTGAGTCATGATAAGGGCACCCATCAAGCGGGTACTCACACCCCATGAAGTGGCCCAAGCATACTCCATTTTGTTCTCCTTGTTAACAAACTGCACATTAAATGCTTTACCAAAATTCTGACCTAAGAAGTGGCTTGTTCCGCTTTGCAAGGCTTTACCATCTTGCATCATGGCCTCAATGGTGTAAGTGTCAAGAGCACCAGCAAAACGCTCGGTAGCACTCTTTACACCACGTACTACGGGCACAGCCATTACTTCCTCGGCAAAGTCTGCATATACATGGAGCATTTGTTTAGCGCGAGCCTCAGCTTCTTCCTTTGTGGCATGTGCGGTGTGGCCTTCTTGCCAAAGGAACTCTGATGTGCGAAGGAAAAGGCGTGTACGCATTTCCCAGCGCATAACGTTGCACCATTGGTTGCAGCAAAGGGGCAGATCACGCCATGAGTGAATCCATTTGCGATAAGTGTTCCAAATGGTTGTTTCAGAAGTAGGACGAATGATGAGTTCTTCCTCTAACTTGGCAGCAGGGTCAACAACAACGCCATCGCCTTCAGGGTTAGCTTTTAAACGATAGTGGGTTACCACGGCACATTCCTTAGCGAAGCCTTCAACGTGTTCAGCCTCTTTTGAAAGGAAACTTTTAGGTATCAGCATGGGGAAGTAAACATTCTGCACATCCGTCTCCTTAAAACGTGCATCAAGTTCTTGCTGTATCTTTTCCCAAATGGCATAGCCATAGGGCTTAATAATCATGCATCCGCGAACGTCTGATTGTTCAGCTAAATCAGCTTTAACAACCAACTCGTTGTACCAGCGTGAATAGTCAACGCTGCGCTTTGTAAGGTCTTTCAGTTCTTTTGCCATTGCTATTAGCTAATGTTGTTTGTTTGTTGTTTCTTTTTCTTTATGCAAAAGTACAAAAATAGCGGGCATTTTGCGACTTTTGCGCTTGTTTTTGTTAGCAATCGGTCGGTAGAATTCGTTTTTTTGTCTATAATATCTTTTCTAAAGAACATTTTTTGTGTATAAATTTTGAATTTAAAGGCTCATGCCGTAACTTTGCTTATCAATAAAAGGATATAACTTATAAAATAAAAGATTCTATTATGAAAGGAATGAAATTATTTATTTGTGCGCTTAGTGCTGCAATGTTGTTGAGCAGCTGTGGTGGTATGACAAATACTGCTAAGGGTGGTCTTATTGGTGGTACAAGTGGTGGTGCACTTGGTGCTCTTGTTGGTCAGCTCATTGGCAAGGGTAAGGGTGCTGCTATTGGTGCTGCTGTAGGTACCGCTGTTGGTGCTGGTGCAGGTGTACTTATCGGTAATAAGATGGATAAGGCTAAGAAGGCTGCTGAGGCTGCTAAGGCTAAGGCTGAAATTCTGCAGGGTACAGATGGTACTCAGTATGTAAAGGCTACTTTTGATAGTGGTTTGCTCTTCAACACAAGCTCTGCTACTTTGAGCGAAAGCGCTAAGTCTGCCATCAACACTTTCGTTAAGAACTTGAAAGCGGCTGATGCTGATGCAACTTTTGAATTGGCTATTTGTGGCTTTACTGATAACGCTGGTTGGAGAAATACTACTGCTGCTCAGAGCAAGCAGAAGAATCTTGAACTTTCACAAAGCCGTGCTGAGTCTGTTCAGAGACAAATCGTAGGTGCGGGCTATCCTGCTGCTCGTTTGGTAAGCGTAAAGGGTTATGGTGAAGAGAATCCCGTTGCTGACAATTCAACTGCTGCAGGAAAGCAGGAGAACCGCCGTGTGGAGGTTTACATCCTTCCGAGCAAGGATATGATTGAGGCTGCTAACAAAGCGGCTGCCAAATAATCACGTTGTAGCGTTACATACCAACAATAAAAGGTTATCAAACTCAATGGTTTGGTAACCTTTTATTGTTGGTAAGTAGGTGTTCAAAATTATTTTATATGATCGATAGATATTATTTGCCAGTTGGCGGTTTTTTGTTAACGGGTTGACTGGTTGACAGGTTAACAGGTAAGTTTGCTATATACCACTTGTTATGTTAAAGTCAGAATGGTAAGAAGTTAAAAAACTTGACAAACTTATCTGTCAACCTGTTTACTAATCCCGCCAACGTGCATTATTTTTACATTGAAAGCACATTCTCGGGCGCAGATGTTTCCTTCACCTTTTTCAATCACATAGCCCGCTATAACCCCCTTCGGTTTCCCCGTTATCGGGGGACAGAAACAATCAAATGAAGAAAACATCTGCATCCCGATAATGCACTTTCAATGTAAAAATAAGTTTGAACTCCTACTTAGCTCATTTACTTGTTGAACTATCAAATAGTTAACCTTTTAACCAAGAAATGGGTTATCATTACAAAGTCATAGTGTTGTGTTGACATTGCTTATTGATTAATTTAATCGTCCTGCCTTGTTAGGATGAATATTATATCAGTCGAAAACTTTTAGCGGACAGTTCCCTTTGCCAGAATGGCAAATAAGTTGAGATAATAACAAAGATGATATTTGAACTTTGTTATATAGAAGCAATAAATGTTTTTGAACACCTACTTATATGTCTATGGTTGATAAGCTATGGTTAAAACAAAATGTGGGTAGCAAGTATAGCGCACGTTACACTCTTTGTTGAGTCGTGGACTTAACATTTGTAGGCAGTCTGTTCCCCATTCTTGAACTAATATGTCGTTCTTAAATGATAATCCTGCTTGGTCATATAATTTGTAAACAGCCTCTTTGGCACTCCATAATGTTGTGTGCCAAATGCTCTTTTGTGCTAGGGCATGCTCCGATAGGTAGTCTTGCTTGTTTACATACATTTGTGCAACCCGCTGAGGCTTATCGCTCCATTTTTCTATGTCTATTCCGTGACGGATGGTTGACAGACTTAAAGCATAGGTATGTTGTGTATGTGATATGCTTATTTCGAAAGGGCTTTGTGGTAGATAGGGACGTCCTGTAGCATGGTATTGAATGTTATTTTCCTTGCCAATCAACACAGCAAGCAGTATGCGAATTGATAATTTTTCAATATATCGCTTGTCGGCTAAAGTATCCAGGTCAGGTGTGTGGATATTCAGTTTTAATTCTTCCTTACATTTATCAAGTGTGGCTCTAGTCATGGTATGATGCCACAAAAAGACTCGTATCTCATTATTAGCTGTAGTGTTAGCCTTAATATGTTCTAGTCTTTTTATATTTTCTCCTTCAATGTAGGTAGTTTTTATTGTTTGTTTCAAGTTATTATATCGTTAGGTGGTGTAAAGAATGTAGTAGGTTATCAAAAGTTATTTTCAATCATATACTTTTTACATTGAAAGTGTAATGCTGAAAAAAACAACACAAGGCATACAACGCAAGGCACAAAAAAGTATTGCAGCAATACTTTGTCAAGTATTACTGCAATTTGTCTTTCCCTAATTTTACTAGACACTATTTTGATTAATAAACTAGTAGATTGTTTTAAAAGGTTTACTCTAAAATAGTAGTCACTTTTACTATTCCCATACTAAATTTGTGTTCATTAATTGGGATCATATACTGGCCACAATTCGTATGTTAGTATAGCAAAACTTGCACTTTCCCCATACTTAGTAAAGTAGTATAGTACTCAATGGCACTTGAGTATAGTACTCAATGACACTTGAGTATAGTACTCAATGGCACTTGAGTATAGTACTCAATGACACTTGAGTATAGTACTCAATGCAAGCGTTATAAGTTTAAAATGGACACTTGCTTGTTGAATCACTTGTAGTATCGGTTGTGGTGTTAGGTTGTTGCGTAGTGCTTGAAGTGGGGAATGGATTGCTTTGTGTGGGTTGAACGCCTGCAGAATTACTTGATGAAGCTGTAGCATTACTACTTTGGCTACGTGGAGTGAGCATCTCGATGTTCGAAGCCCATATCTCTGTAACCTTATGCGTCATTCCTTTTTTATCAGTATAGGTTCTGTAGCGAAGTTCACCTTCAACATAAAGTTTATCGCCTTTATGTACATAACGTTCAACAACTTCAGCTAATCTTCGCCAAAGGTAGATGCTATGCCATTCTGTTCGCTCGGGCACTTGAGTGCCATTTTGTAGGGTATAGGCTGGGGTGCTTGTGGCTAAACTGAGTTGTGCTGTGCACACACCATTGTCTATGTAGCGAATGTCGGGCTCTTTACCAACATTGCCAATCAACATTACTTTGTTAAGTGACATAATGTACAGGGTTAAAGGTTAGTATTAAAAAAGTTTATAACAACTTATAGTGCATTCCCTACATTCTTAGCCAACTACCCAATTGTTAGCTTGTTCAGCGGTGGTGTTAGCTGATTTAGCGTATGCGGTCGGCAGCTCTAACCAAGGCCTCGTCACGTTTAATGGCATGCTTGGCCAAGTAAAGTGTGATAAGCGAGAGTAGGGGAAAGAGGCATCCCACTTCGAATGAAAGTGTGGTTAGTGTGCGATCCTTAACCGAAAAGGTATAAGCTATTAATGCCACGTACCATAGTAGGTTTACAAACATGGCGTAATTAACAAACTTGATTTGCTTTTTACGATTGTTGTAACCAAAGATGGTAACGATGGGTAGTATTACCGCAATAAAGGCAGTAATCATAAGTCCCCAAGGGTGTCGGCCCGCCATTTCGGCAAAAGAAGTTGCATCGTAACACAAACTGCTTAACGTAAACCATTGGGGTGATGTGCCTGTGCTTTGTGTAAAGAGCACTAATGGTACAAAATACGTAATGGCTGGAAATAATCCAGCCAATACGAGATATATGCTTTGAATGCGTTGTATCATGCTTCAGAACTCAAGTTATCCTTATCCTTTGCAGGATTACGGAAGTAGATGTTGTGATGCAAAAACTCGTTAGCTGCGATAAGTGTGGGTTTAGGCAACTTTTCGTAGTAACGCGATATTTCAATTTGTTCGCGGTTTTCGAAGGTTTCCTCCAAATTATCGCTGTTTGAAGCAAATTCCTTCAGTTTCTTTGAAAGGTCTTCTTTCATTTGCACAGCAATTTGGTTGGCGCGCTTTGACATGATAACAACGCTTTCATAGATGTTGTTAGTGCCATCGCAGAAGTCCATCAAATTGTGTGTAACCGTGTTGGTAGGTGCTTTGCTCTTTTTGTAATCCATTGTATGTAAGTGTATTTTTGTTTCGTTTATTTGTCAGAAGTTTTTGAAGTATTGCTATCTGCGTCATCAGCCTGGACGTACTTTTGGGCTTTTTTAAATAGCAAGTTGGCTTCTTTGATGTATTTTGATTCAGGATATTCTGTGACAAAGCCATAATACTCATCAATGGCGTTATGGTAGCGTTCCTCTTTTTTATTTTCAACACTAAACTGTGCTAATTGGAACTTTGCACGGAGTATGAGAATAGCAAAATCTTCGCGTCGACTGGTGTAGGGATAGTCTTTAATGGCGTTTTCGGCTGTTACGATGCATGCACCATAGTTGCCATTTGTGCCGTTACCAATGTATGTACCCAAATCATAGTAGAGCTTGGCCGACAGATATTCCTTTTCAACCAATTTGTCTTGTAACTTGAAAATCATATCCTGCGCTTGCGGACGTAGCCTACTTGCGGGGAAATTCTCTATGAAGTTTTGAAATTCAGTAACTGCTTGAAAAGTCTCAGTTTGGTCGAGCTTGGGCTCAGGAGTTATGTTGTAGAGTGATAAACCACAATTGTAGCGTGCCTCTTCTACATATTTGCCGCGTGGATATGTCTGATAATATTTGCGAAAAATGGTGGAAGCTGCTTCATAGGCATGTGCTTTCATGTTGCACATACCTGACAAGTAGAGTGATTCTTCACCCTGGTCGGTTCCTTTGAGCACAGACAACACGTCTTGTATCAAAAGTGCTGCACGATTATATTGCCCTTCGGCATAATATTGCTTTGCAGCTTCGTATTTGTATTCATAATCCTGTGTTTTAACCACTTGATTGTAGTCAGTACATGAACCAACAAACAAAAGTGATAAAAAGCAAAGGCTGATGATGGCAGTTTTGTTCATAATTCAAATTTGGGGCAAAATTACAAATTTATATTCTTATAGGGCATAGGTTTTTGTGGGTTTTTGTTCCTAATTTAGATTGAACTATGTAAAAAATAGAGATTTGAATAAGATGAATGCGTAGGTGAGCAAAAATGCTCCTATTAGCAGATGAAAGTTTTGTTGACTATACGAGGGTGTTTGAGCAGGTGTGTTTGTAGCGTGGTTGATAGTAACTATCATGTGCTTTCGCTTCATGATAGTGTATATGCTGAAGCCAACAATAGCTCCCCAAATAAGGCCTACGGTAAGGTCGCCTACATAGTGAACACCTAAGTAAACACGCGTCCAACAGTTAAGTAATACCCATGAAAAAAGCCAATAATTGAGTTGCTTGTTGCGAAAAACAAACGCAAAAAACGTGGCTATTGACATGGTGTTGGCTGCATGGCTCGAAAAGAAACCATAGTTGCCACCTCTGTAACCATTGACTATATCAATGGCATACATTATGAAAGGGTCATGTGTGGGACGCCATCGAGCTACCCATGGCTTACATAGGGTAGATGCTACTTGGTCGGCAAGCAGAATGCATAGTGCCCCACCTATGATAATGTAGAATAGTCCTCGTAGGTCGTTGCCCTGTATGACGACATAGAGCAACACAAACATTAATGGAATCCATGTGGAGGTTTGTGTTGCGGTCCACGCAAGCCCATCTAAAAAGAGTGACTGGCTTCCGTTGAGTAACAGAGTGAGTGTTTGATCAATATATTGCATGGCCTATTAAGTAGGTGTTCAAAATTATTTTATATAATCAGTAGATGCCATTTTTACATTGAAAGCACATTATCGGGTGCAGATGTGCTCTTCGTTTTCGGTTACATAGCTTGCTATGCTCACTCACTCGAAGGAAACATCTGCCTCCCGATAACGCACTTTCAATATAAAAATAATTTTGAACACCTACTTATCATTTTACTTGCTTGTTTTTTGTGTAGCGTGTTAACGTAAAGGGTAGGTCTTAGCATTTAGTATCCATGCTTCAGTACCATCGGGCAACTCAACTTGTTGCCATCCATCGGCTTGTTGCAATTTTATGTTGAGTATAACCCCCTCATGTAATTCACGTAGGTTCTTTGCTGTGGCTGATGGCGAGTCGTAGGCCGTAGTGGCTTGCATAGTTACGCTTTGTTGCTGAGGAAATGCATTGTTGCTCTCAAAATAGGCAAAGGTTAAACAAACGATGCACATGATGGCAAATAATATGCCACCACTAAATGCGCATTTACTTACAGCAATAACTGACCCTTTTTGAAACAAATAGATGCAAGCGAATGTCATAATAAGAAGCAATATGGCACCATAGCCCCATGCGCTTGCGCTAAGGCTGAGCATGATGGAACGTGCCCAAATGCCAAAGAGCATTTGGTCCGGTTCGTTAAACTGGTCGGGCAGTTTGCTTTGTGCCAATTGTAAATTAAATGCTGCATCTTTGTCGGATGGTTGCAGACGTAATGATTGTTGATAGGCACAAACAGCTTGGGCATAATCTTTTGTTCGGTAATAGCAATTACCTAAGTTGTAATAAATGCTGGCTGCATACGCTGGGTCGCGTGTTATGGTCGTGGTGTCATTAGCCAGAACCGTAAAGGCGGTAATGGCTGCAGCGTAATTTTTGTTGTTATAGAGTTGCTCTGCCTTTTGCACCTGTGTGTTACCAAAGAGTGTGAGGTGCATGACGAGACTGAACAAGAATAGAATCAATTTTTTTTGCATAGCTACTAACTATCTTTATGTATGGGCTATTGAACTGGTTAAAAACTTTTATGATGATTGTCATAGAAGTTTAGTTGAGTTCATTCTGTGTAGTTATCTCTACCATTGTGTGATATGTTACAACAACTTTTTTCAAGAATGCCCTTAATTGTTTTTATGCATTTGAGACTCTTTGTCAATGTGCTCTATCACTTGTATAGCTTGTTGAATGAGGCTTTGGCTATCATGTGAGGAACTGGGAGCATATTGTGCAAATTGACAATTATCAATAATAGAGGAAAGTTGGTTGATGTCTTGTTCATTTACACCATTGTCGCTTAGCACTTGCTTGATGTGTTCAATATTCAAATCGGTAACCTTAAGGTTGAACGTAGCGATTAAATATTGATGAATGCATTTCAGCAACTCTGCATGAATGTTATTTGCGCTTGTTGCATTTCGCATCTGTTTGATGGCATTTTGGGCTGCACGATGTCGTTGACCATAAACGCTATTTTTCTTTTTATTCCATTGGTTGGTTAAGATGATAAAGAGCATGCCTATTACTATAACGAGAGCAAATAACACTCTATATGTCCACGTACCCCAAAGAGGTAGTACTGAAGGTTGAACAGCATGTAGGGAGTGAATGTCGCTCTTGAGTAGTGCCAACTGCTTGTCAATATCAGCATTCGACTTTTCGCCTTTGGCTACGTGCAACTGAATGGGCTGTGTGCGTATGGTTTTATAAGTGCCACTTTCTGTGTCGAAGAATACAAAATCGGTGGCAGGAATGGTGTAGTCGCCCACGTTGCGCGGAACGAAGGTGTAATCAAATACTAATTGTCCGTGTAAGCCATTGGCAGTAGTTTGGGTGTTGTCTGTAGTCTTGGCATCGTATGTGTCAAAGTCGGAGGGAAACTTTACCTGTGGTGCGGTAATGAGTTTGAGGTTACCTAAACCGTTTAATGTTATACGATAAGTGGCTACATCATTAGTCTTAACCGATTTGTTAAGCAACTGTGCTTGTATGCTAAATTTACCCACAGCCCCTGAAAAGTTAGTGGGGCGAGGTTGAGGTAATGGCTCTACGTTCAGCGTAACGGGGGCTACGGTTCGACGAACTTGTACACTTATAGTACCTCCACCATTAAAGAAGGCATCTGCCAAGTCCATGGTATTGTCCTGCTGCACAACCGCACAATCAAAGGTAATGCTGGGTATAGTTATTTTTCCACTCTTTTGTGGAAAGACTACGTATTGCAAAATGGTTCCAGTACGATAAGTGCGTCCGCCCCGATGTTCAAGGGTTGTTTGGATTTGATTACCGGGCAAAGGTATCTCTTGTGATATGAGTCCCTTGAAATCGGGCTTTTGTGTCAAACTTGTATTTGATAATCCTACACCCACCCGTGCGTGTATGCGATAGGTGAGTAATACGGCCTCTTGCTCGCGTATTTGGGTGCGACTTGGTGTAACATCAATAAAGAGGTCTTGTTGTGTAACAGAGCTACCAGCTTGTTGAACTGTTGCGCCTTGCATATTATGTTGACCATGTGTATTGTTGCCGTTACCTCCACCATTGGCCGATCCTGCGTGTGCCTTAAAACTGATGGCATTTGAGCGCAAAGTTTTGCCGTTTACACGAATGGTAGCTGGTCCGATGGTTTGATGTCCACTTTTACGTGCTGAGATAATGTAGGTAAAGGTTGTTCCCTCGGTGTGTGAGGCATGACCATTAATATATTGGTAGTTATTAAATGTTGAGGTCGATAAATCGCTCAAAACATCAAAATTGGCTAAAGAAGGAGGTGTGAACCCGCTAACATTGCTACTTGTTACTGTGTATGTGAGGCGATAATATCCTCCTTCAACATTCTCAATTTGTGCTTTGAACGTTTGCGCTTGTAAGCAGTAAGATTGCAGAAGGCAGATGGCAAGCAGAATGAAGCTCCATGTATGTAATACCCGTTTCATACTATATGTTGAAAATAAAAAAATAAGAGGTTGACTTGATTACCAGTTCTTGCCCCGTGCTCTTTGTTGGGGCTGATGTTGCTTAAGTCTTTCAAGTGCTCTGCGTTCAGCTTGTTTGGCAAGATTCATGTATTGTTCGGTTTGTTGCCTGTTCTGTTGTTCTTCTTGCTGTTTGTTGGGTTGCTGCTGTTTATTATTGTTGCTATTTTGTTTATTATTATTTGGCTGCTGTTGTTGCTGTTGTTTTTGTTGTTGCTTATTATTGTTTTGTGGTGGCATGTCTTTTAGTTGCTTTTGACAAAGGGCTAAATTGTATCGCGTTCGTTCATCGTGAGGGTTCAGCCTAAGCGACTGCTTGTATTGCTCAATGGCCGTTCGTAAGAGTTGTTGTTGATGATCACGACTTTTGCCAGCAGCAGTTTGACTTATTACGCCACGATTATGCCATGCCATGGAGCGCACTTGAGCGTTTGTTTCAGTTTGCGTTACTTTATTATATAGGCTATCAGCAGCCTTAACATCTCCTTTTGATAGATAGACATTGGCAAGATTAAACAAGGCGCGAGTGTTAGAAGCATCCTTTTTAAGCACATTCATGTAATACTTTGATGCGTCTTCAACCTTGTTACGATGAAAGCGTTGGTTGCCCATGTGGGTGTAACGATAAAGTTGGTTTTGCGCCTTAATGGTTGTTGCATGAAACATAAAGGGTAGCGCCAAGACAAAACTATATTTTAGAATTTGACGAATCATTTGCTGAATAGTTTAAACTTTTTGAAAAAGCTGTTCTTTGTTTCATTAATGCATGCTTCAGCAATAAGCAAAAGTAGCAGAATGAGTGTAATGGCTTGAAATTGCTCGTTGCGTGCAGTATATGAAGTAGTTGATGAAGCTTGCTTGAGTTGGCGTAATTGTGCTTGCAACTCGTCTTGTGCACTATTGCTTTGATCAAGGTGTAAGTAAATGCCTTTTCCGGCTTGTGCTATGTTACGGCACATTTGCTCGTTAAGGGCTGTGTGAACAATTTCTCCATTCTCGTCAGTCAATGGCCCATGAACTGTTTGTATTTCGCCACCTTGTGTTGTACCCACACCTATTACAAACACTTTAATGCCTTTTTTAGCTGCTTCTTTGGCCGCGTCTTCAGCGCCTCCTTCGTGGTTCTCGCCATCAGTAATAAGTATAATGGCCTTGCCCACATCTTTTTTGTCGGTAAAGCTTTGGCAACCTAAGTCAATGGCGGCAGCTATGTCTGTGCCTTGCATGGTTACCATGTTAGTTGATAGTGCGTCAATAAAAATTTTAGCTGAAGCGTAGTCAGACGTTATAGGAAGTTGTGGATAAGCTTCGCCTGCAAATACACCTAAGGCTATTTTGTCATTTTTCATTTTGTCGACCATGTTCGTTACCAATAATTTGGCACGATCAAGGCGCGAAGGAGTAATGTCGTTGGCAAGCATTGAATTTGACACGTCAATCATCACTACAGCCTCAATGCCGTTAGCTGTGTCGGTTTGTTGTTTTAGTCCGTATTGTGGGCGTGCTATCACAACAATCGCCGCACAAAGGGCGAGCATTAAAAGGGAAAACTTGATGTGCTTGCGCAGAGTTGACTGATTGGGCATAAGGGCTTTAATTAAAGCCTTGTCGCCTAACAAAGCTCTTTGCTTTTTGTGCAGCCAAAGGCTGTACAGATATAAAGCTATGCATGCAGGTATAATAAATAGCATGTATAGGTATTGTGGACTTTGGAATTGTAGCATTATTCAAAAGTAATGGGTGAACGAACACATCTCTTTGCCATTGTGTTGTGTGGAGAAGATGTATTTAAATTTTTCTGAACACAAACGTGCGTAGCAAGAATTCGACCAGCAAGAGCACCAATGCGGCAATGGCAAAGGGCTGGTAGGCTTCGTAATGTTGCGTATGGTTGTTTACTTTAAGTTTGGTCTTTTCAAGCTTGTCTATGTCATCATAAACTTGTTTGAGCGACGAACGAGAGGTAGCATGATAAAAAATGCCACCCGTTTCACGCGCAATTTGTTTGAGCGTAGTAGGGTCTACAGTATCATCTATTTGTTGTGTATAAACTTCGCCATTAGGCAATTGTGCCACGGGTACATTCACCTTGCCATCAGTACCTAACAAAATAGTGTAGACACGTATGCCCAAATTCTTTGCCATGTCTGTGGCCATGAGTGGTGATATCTCGCCCGTGTTGTTAGCACCATCGGTTAACAAAATGATAACTTTGCTTTTGGCTTTACTGTCGTTAAGGTGCGAAACAGCATTTGCTATGCCCATACCAATAGCTGTGCCAGGTTGAATGATTCCCTCGTTCTGCAACGAGCAAGTGGCCCCCTTAAATGTGCGCATGAGCATTCCGTGGTCGGTTGTAAGTGGACATTGTGTGTAAGCTTCACCACCAAAGAGTGTAAGCCCTATGTTGTCATTAGGACGATTGTTGATGAAGTTGAGTGCCACATCTTTGGCTGCTGAGATGCGATTAGGGGCAATGTCGGGGGTTGCCATAGAAGTTGAAATGTCCAATGCCATCATAATGTCAATACCTTCGGTCTCGCCTGTTTGCCATGAACTATCGGTTTGAGGTCGTGCCAATATGACAACAATTAGCGTAAACGTAATGATGCGCAAAAAGAAGGGTAGATGTATCAGACGTGTACGCCATGTTTGTGGAGCGTGTCTGAATTCCTCAGCCGAGGCCCATTGTATGTGCTGATTGTGTTTTGATCGGAATAGGAAATACCAAATGAAGTAGGGTATGAGCAGAATCAGCAGTAAGAAATATGCAGGAGATGCAAATGTCATTTAATCAAGGTTTATAGCGATGAAGTGGAGATTTAAACTTTATCGCTGAGTGTTTGTTTATCCGAAACAGCAATAAATGGTCCAAACGTTATAGGCACAAAGGATGATGGTAGCCACTAAAAGCCCCCACATGGTAACATGCATAATGTTGCGCCATAATATTTGCTTTTTGTTGGAAAGCGAAACATATTCAATGCGTGGGCGTGGCAATTGTTGTGGCGCTAACTTTGTGGTTTGCACGTAGTCAAGTGCTTGTACAAGGCTGCGGTCTTGTTCAGAAATGGTTGTGGCGTGCTTGGCAAACTTTACTAAGTCGGCTGTTATAAGTATGTCCTTTAGTTCAGCCAAGGCTTGTTCGTTGCCTGTAGCATTCAGTTGGTCAATGATTTCGTTAGTGGTCATTTCGCGTGCACTGAAACCAAATCTCTTCTCAATATAGGTGCGCAAGGCCTCGGTAAGTTCCATATAGTATTGTTTAACATCTGACTTTGTGTCAAGTTTAATTTTTTCTATATGGTTAAGGGCTGTTATGTGTGCTGGTGTAGGCGGATGTACAATCACCTTGCGTGTGATGAGTTTGGGGTCAGATAGTCTGATGGCCAAAGCACACACCACAATGAGCAGGAGTGTTGCAACCAAAGTGGTCAGAATGAGCGTCCATGACCATTCAAAAGGTTGGTCAACAACATCGTGAGGACCATTAAATTTATCGGTGTGTTTGAGATCAACGGGTACGGTGCTCACTTTAAGACCCACATTTCCTCGTGAGGCATATTTTTTACCATCCACTTCAACTTGAAATGGAGGTATGTTGTAAACAGCAGAGTCGAACGAGGTGATGGTGTACTTGCGGGTGAGTTGCATTCTTTTTCCATCATTAAGTAGTAATGTGTCAACTCTCCCGCAATTTACTATTTCAACGCCAGGTGTGAGCTGCTGCTGAGGTTGAAGGTTCGGAAATTGAACCCTTTGCTTGGCGTTGACTGTACACTTTAGACTCAATTGAATTTGTTCACCAATGAGTATGTTGGCTGTGTCAGTATGTGCTTCGACAATAACTTGTGCAACAGTTGTTGTAGTTGTTGTGCATAGGCATATTGTTAATAGTAGTAGCCACTTATGTATGGTGAGTAAAATAGATTGCTTCATTTTTATATGCTTAAAGAACCAGGGTAAGGTAGGGGACTCATTTGCGTGAAAGATGCTTAGATATCTATTCTTAGCGTTGGGCAAACAAGTTCATGAGCGAACGCACGTAGTCGCTATTGGTGGCAACAGATGCGAGGTCTACCTTGCTTTTATGACATATGTCAATAAGCTTTGCTTGTTGTAGTGCCCACCACTTTTGTTGGTGGCTCCTTACTTTTTCGCTTGATGTGTCAATGTATTGTTCATGTCCCGTTTCAGCATCAACTATTTTCATCAAACCCACATTGGGAACATGAGCCATGCAGGGGTCATAAACCTGAAGGGCTATGACATCGTGCTTACGTGCTGCCACACTAATGGGCTTGCTGTAGTCTTGAGTTGTGAGAAAGTCGCTCATGACAAAGGCTATTGATCTTTTAGATAGAATCTTGACAAGGTACTCAAGAGCTATTCCTAAATCGGTTTTTTTACCTTGCGGTTCAAAGTTGAGCAACTCACGTATAATGTAAAGAATATGCTTACGGCCCTTTTGTGGAGGTATGAACTTTTCAATGCGATCGGTAAAGAAAATAACACCTATTTTATCATTATTCTGCATGGCTGAGAAAGCCAATGTGGCTGCAATCTCTGTTATTAGGTCGCGTTGAGTTCTTTCACGTGTACCAAACATCTGACTTGCTGATAAGTCAATAAGCAACATGAGCGTAAGTTCACGTTCCTCTTCAAATACCTTTATGTAGGGACGATTCATGCGTGCTGTCACATTCCAATCAATATCGCGTACATCGTCGCCAGGTTGGTATTCACGCACCTCGGCAAATGACATGCCACGCCCTTTGAATGCTGAATGGTACTCACCAGCAAATATATTGTTGGTCAGGGCACGTGTTTTTATTTCTATGCGTCGTACTCGACGTAAAAGTTCAGATGTTTCCATTTATTAGTGTATGTGTATCTCTCAGTAAAACACAAATGATAGCGGCTCTTTACGTGTTATGGCTATTGGAATGTAGAGTTTATATACGAGGGGGACTCTTTATTACAAAAAAGTTATTTACTCCTTAGGGGCGTTCTATTAATTATGTATTGAACATTCTTTTTTATTCAGCTTAGCCGCTGCTTCGCGATAATGCATTTACAATGTAAAAATGATCTTGAACACCTCTTAAAAACTTTACATGAATAATAGCGCATGTAAGAAGAGTCATTGGGCAGTATATTAGCATATAGAGGATGAATTGAAAGTCAACACGATCGTTCCCATTCATCCTCTTAAAAATATTAAGGCACTTCCACCTTATTCAAAATCTTTGCCACAATGTCGTCGGCCTTAATGTTGGCAGCTTCAGCCTCATATGAAAGGCCGATGCGATGTCGCAACACATCGGCTGCAACCTCACGTACATCTTCAGGCACAACATATCCTCTGCGCTTAATAAAGGCGCAGGCGCGTGCGGCCAAAGCCAAATTGATGCTGGCACGTGGAGAGCCACCGAATGAGATGTAGTCCTTTAAATCGTTTAGTTTGTATTGCTCGGGGTATCGAGTGGCAAATACGATGTCTGCTACATACTGTTCAATACGCTCATCAATGTATACTTGCTTAACTAACTCACGTGCCTTGACTATTTTGTTTGTGTCAATAACGGGGGTGGTATGAGGAAAACTATTGTTGATGTGTGCTCGCATAATTTTCTTTTCCTCTTGCAATGTGGGGTAGTCAATAATAACCTTTAGCATGAAACGGTCAACTTGCGCTTCAGGTAGTTCGTAGGTTCCCTCTTGTTCAATAGGGTTCTGTGTAGCCAATACAAGGAAGGGGTTAGGCAAGGCAAAGGTATTATCTCCAATAGTTACTTGGTGCTCTTGCATAGCTTCGAGCAAGGCACTTTGTACTTTAGCTGGAGCACGGTTAATTTCATCAGCCAAAACAAAATTGGCAAAGATAGGTCCTTTCTTAACTTTAAAACTTTCGTCTTTTTGACTATAAATCAAGGTGCCAATAACATCGGCTGGCAATAAGTCGGGAGTAAATTGTAAACGGCCGAACTTGGCATCAATTAATGAGGCTAATGTTTTAATGGCTAATGTCTTAGCAAGACCTGGTACACCTTCAAGTAGTATGTGACCATCAGATAACAACCCAATAAGTAAGGAATTTACCAAATGTTTTTGTCCCACAATGGTACGGTTCATTCCTTCAACAAGGTCTGTAATGAATCCAGTCTCAGCTTCAATTTGAGCATTAAGCTGGCGAATGTCTATAGAGTCTGACATGGTGCTTTCTTTTTAGTTTTTTATTTGGGTGCAAAAATAGCCTTTTTGACTTAATTGTATCTATAAAGCTATTTAAAATTCGCTAAAGGGCCGCATGTGCGGCCCTTTTTTACATGATATTTCGTGTATTTTTAAGTAGCGTATAGCATGCTTACTTTTTAACCTATTAACCAATATTTTCGCCAATGGGTCAGTTTACAAAGTTCCACGAAATGCCAAAGTGGATTGTCAACCTATTAAGAGGATAATGTGGTACTAAGAAAGGACGCCCTGCTCCTGATGAATAGTTCAGATGAGATGCCATTAGGTAAAAACGGGTTCGTTTTAGGTGGAAATTGGCATAGGCATTTACAATAGGATAATTGCCAATCGATGTACTATAGGTGGCATCTTGAACAGCATATTGTCCGATGATGGGCACATAGGTGGGAGCCTGGTAGCGTGTAAAGTAACGTGTGTCAACACCTAATTCAGTTCTGAGCACTTTAGCTATTCTGAATAAAAGGTAAACATTTGAGTATGCGCTAAAGGCGGGAACAGGTAATACCCTCTTATTGGTGCTTGCTTGATAGGTCAAGATCGGAAGAGCAC
>ERZ507015.154-NODE-154-length-23334-cov-16.0335_pt1 | contig 23334 bp, 16 predicted proteins | sample MGYA00513165_ERZ507015 | MGnify/ENA metagenome assembly ERZ507015
AGCGACACCCTGGGTATCACGTGTTGTAGCAGTCGCGCCCTGAAAGGGCAAAAGCATTAAAACCTGTCATGGACAACGTGATTGCTATCGTATTTCATGCATGCTTTTATGCCAATAATAGTTTCTGCAGCCATGTGCAGCTAACTAAAGGGGCTTACTATTTGACTATTACAAGGATTTATCAAATATAAAACTATCAATATTATACAATGGGAAAAGGTAAGCCCCTATTCCATAAAAGTATTGTTATTCACTGATTTACAATGCAATATGAATCCACACCATTTTTTAGCGGACACCAATAATAAAAAAAGAGCAAACTATGCATGAAGTGCAGCATGATTAGAGCTGCAACTTTGTGCATAGCTTGCTCCTTATTAATGAATAAGTTGCGTGCTACAGCTTATTTAAACACTACGCCAAAGGGATGAACCCCCGTATTGATGCGGCGTACAAAAGAACCATTAGCGTTGTACACATTAATGTAGCCAGGGTTAGCATAACCAAATGCACCCTCGTCAGAGCAAACATAAATGTCGCCTGTGGCAGGGTTTACATCCATGCTTATAGGTGATGCTGGCAAATTGCTGGTTTCAAACAGAGTATTGGTTGCTTCAGCCCCAGTAGCAACATCGTAGGCTGCTGATGTAACAGTGGTGGCACCCGTGTTCCAGTCAGTTATAGCGTTGATAACATATAGGTAGTCAACCTTTGCTTGTGTGCGCGAAGTGCGCTGTTGACTATTGGTGGCAATAAATGTACCTGTGCAGAATTCGCTTATAGCGTCGTTAGCGGCAGCAATTTTAAATACCTTGTTAGATGTGTAAGGAGTAGTAACATAAACATTGCCCAAAGCATCCGTTGTAACATCCCACACATCAGTTAAGCCTTCGGCCTTAATGTCCTTTACCTTGCTGAAGGTAGCTAAGTCAATAACAGCTACAGCTGAGTTAGCATAAGCAGCGGCAGAATTGTTCATGTCGCTCACAGCCACATAGAGTTTGCCATTAGCTGCAGCAAGACCATAAGGGTTAGGGCCTACTTCAATTTTCGAACTGCTAAAGTTGGTAGTGTCAACACGTGTTACATAGCCATCGCTATTCGACACATACACATGACCATTAGCACTGCAAACAGCTTCAGGTTGTGATGTTTGCACCTGTGCCACAATGCGCATGGTCGCAGCATCGGCCACCCAAAGCAGGTTGTTGTCGAACATAGGAATATAAATTTTTGAGCCATAAATAATAGGCTTTTGAGCGGTAGTGCCCAGTGCCTGATTGTTTACGCTCTGAAAGAGTCCACTTACGTAGCTACCACCTTCGGCCAACGAAAGGAAATCAATTGAACTGGCAATGTTGCTATACTTATTGCCTTGGTTTAATACATAGAGTCCACTCTCACCGCGTACGGGGGTAGGTGTGGGGGTAGGTGTGGGGTCGTCTTCAGAACAAGCCGTAAAGCCTACGGCTACCAACAGCATCAAAGCTGCCCATTTTAAATGTTTCATCATAATGTTATATATGTTTTAGAATTATGTAAATAGAATGTAGTTTGAATGATGTTTAAAACGTAAAGTTAGCCTCAAGTTTATAAGCCCGTCCTGGCATGGGATATTTAGCAATTACCTCATATCGATGGTCAAAAGCATTGACAAGGTCGGCTCGTAAGTTCAGCTGTGTGCCGCTACGTTTAAAGTGTAAACTGCGTGATAGGCTAAAGCCCCACTCGCTATAAGCGGGTAAATCAGTGGTAGGCAAATGGTTGTTTGAACACCATCGGCGTGAAGCCCACGTAGTGTGTATTACCACCCACAGCCATGGGTTCTGCCAAGTGAACGAACCCCCACCTGAGTGTTCGGGTGTGTAGGCCAATTGCTTGTGCCAAGTAGATTCCGAGGCAGATGTAAAGTCACGACATCGTTGCCACGAATAGTTCATAGCTAACAATAGCTTATGTTGGCGTGCCAATTGCCATTCGCTTTGTAGCGACACATCCAATCCTGCTGCTCGCACCCGTCCCATATTAATGGTGCGCCACACAAATAAGTTGTAAGGCACCGACACAATGCGGTCTTTTACTTGGTTAAAGTAGCCATCAGCAGTTATGGCAAACAAGCGCCACCAGCTTACTAAAGGGGTTGCTTGCAGTGTTAAACCCATTGACACTTGGCGTGTTAGCTCTGGTTGCAATGAGGTGGAACCTAAGTGATAGTAGTAACTTTCAGTAAATGTGGGCATGCGAAACCCCTCTTTATAGCTGGCGCGTGCATAAAACCACACCTTTTGACTTCTCAAGGCTAACCACGAGGCTGATAGCGATGGTGTAATGCGCTGCGCATTGCGTGCCGATGGACCTTCAGCTTGTTTCATGTTCCAATATTGGTGAAAAATGCCCCGAGCCTGCACGGTGAGCCGTGCTGTGTGTACTTCGGCCGAAAGGCTTTGCAGCCAAGTGTCGCGCTTCACGTGGTTATCATTCAGTTGGTTACTATTGAGCGAGGCAAAAGCACCATCAGTGGCATAAGCTGCGCTAAGCCACGGAGTGAAGGCATAGGCTGCTCCAGCTGTTACATAAGTTTCACGTTGCCAATAATTTTGATGCAAGGCTCCCCCAGGATATTGGCCTCCTATGTCGGTGTACTGACTTGTTTGCCAATTATGCTTAGTAGCGGCCATGAGTTGTAGCCGTCCCCACCGTTGTTGCCAACGAACTTGACCAAAGGCCACTTGTTCCAGCAGTCGCTCATTGTTTTCGTTTACATAAAAGTAAACCATCCCTGGCAAATGGCGGTAGTTGTGGTGAAAATAAGCTTTCGCCATAAGTTCGCCCCCATTGCCCGCCATCAGTGTTTGGTGCAAATTAAGCTCCGTAGTAACGGTTTGCATGCGACTATTGTTGCGGTGCAAGTGTTCACTGGCCACCCCATTTTTAACTACAAATGGATAATTGTTTTGTGCCACAAAGTAGTCAGCTGCTCCCCCTATAGCTGTAGTGCGCGTCAGTTGCTTTTGCAGAGCCACCGAGGGAGCATAAGTGCCAAATGAGGCTTGGCGCAGAGCCACCTTGCCATGCCATGAGTTATCATTTAGAGCCTTGTTCCAAGGCGTTTCAATGCCCACCACAGCAGCAGCCAAGTTACGTACAGGGCTGAGCAGTTGCGTGCTACCCATGGTTTGAAGCGATAGTGCTTCTAAGCGGTCGGAGCTGAACTGTCCTAAGTCTATTTGTCCTTGTCGCGAGTCGTTCACGGCCAGCCCGTCATAGGTTACAGCTGTATGTCCTGCGCCCAAACCGCGCACACTCACCGTTTTGAGTCCGCCAGCACCACCATAGTCACGCAAGTTTATCCCAGCTAAGCGTCGCAGTGCATCAGCTATGTCAGTCACTCCCCGCGTTGTTAAGTCAGTTTGCGTAATTCGTTGCACAGGTTGTGTGGTAGCTATGCCCGTAAGGCGTCGTGTGGCTGTAACCTCAGCTGTGCCCAATGAATCGGGTGGAGCGGTGGTCAGGCTCAACCATGATGTAAGTAATAAAGAGAGCAATCTGTCAAGAATATTATTCAGTTGAAAAGTTGAAGGGGGTTGAGACTTTTTTAAGAGTACATATATATATAGGTGTGTTGCAATAAGTACACACCATGCTAAACTCTTAGTGCAAAGTTTCATTCATTCTTCATTTCCAAGGCCTTCCTCCTCGGGTTGGCACAAGGACAAAACGGCATTACGGCAGGTCTTCTGGCTCGTTCATGTAAGCGTTACCACCTTCCCACTTCGCACAGCCATGTGTGTAAAGCAGTGGCCACAAGGTAGCGCCCCTTGTTTATAAAGAACATACAGCAGCGGGACTGTACAGGATTCTCACCTGTTTCCCTTATCCGTAAGCGGATGCAAAGTTAACACTTTTGTAGCATATGATAACTATTAAGTAGGCGAAGTTGAATAAGCGACCCTTAAGAGTGAGCAATATCTTTGCTAAATAACACATTTTTTACTATTAATGTGCTGAATTTACTCTATCATACTCGTTGGTGGATTTTTAGTTGACGGGTTAACAAGTTAACAGGTTAACGGGTAAGTATGCCATACGTTACTTATTATTATGTTAGGATTATTCAGTTAATGCCATCTTCTCAGAAGGCCATTTGATGCGATATTGCGATAAATGCATCGAATATCGGCACAGAATCCGAATTTTGCCTTCGTGGCAGCCCCGAAGGCCATGAATTCTCAACATTAGGGCATAATTAAATGAGTATTTTTTTAAAAAAACAATTCTATCATTTTCGCTATATCTATCAAAGCACTTATTCCTAAAGTTCAGCAAAAATGCAGCTTGCAAATTGCTGCTATGTGCTGAAAAGTGTACCTTTGCCATGTAATAAGGTGCTAAAAAATGTGTTATATAGGCATTATGAGGTGTCTAAAAGTGTAGTATGTACACATATTTATGTGCTGAAAAATGTAAATGTATATATGGAACGACTTGTAACTCAACAACTTAAGGCGTGGAAGCTGAGTGCGCATCGCAAGCCTTTAATACTCAATGGCGCTCGTCAAGTGGGCAAGACCTGGGCTTTGCGCGCGTTTGCTCATACTTGTTATGCCAAAGAAGCTTAACTTCATGTCATACGTTATTCTATGTTGCCTTATCAAGAGCAAGCTAACCTTACTTGCATTCCTTTATATGCCGTTTTGTAAGGGCATTTCAGTCCCATTTGTTTAATGCAAACAAAAAGTGCCGCACAACGTGTCAACTTTTATTGACACGCTATGCGGCACTTTAGTTTTATGTTTTACTGGTGTGAACGAGTGTATTAATCTTCGTCAGCACCATTCCAATTATCTGCACTCCAGCCATTGCGCTCGGTTGAGAGCACATTGCTTTCGTCTGTAACAGTTTCGCTTGATGACCAACCAAGGCTTTGTGCCATCATACCTTCAGTAGCAAGTTCAATACGAATGGCAGATGGAGCAATATATGTTCTTTTCATGTTGCTATAAAATCAAAAATTGATAGTTAATGTGAACTATGATGTTTACTTAATGAACACCTTTTTACCTGTGTTGGTAACAAAGATACCATTGGCAGGGTAAAGCACGCGGCGACCATTAAGGTCGTAGTACTCGACATTGTTCTTAGTGTTAGTTTGTGCTGCGTTAATGGCAGTAACTTGTCCAAAGTTAAAGTTGAGAGCAGTAGCAGCAGCTTCAGTAGAGGGTAAAGTGCTAGCCAAAACATAAGCCTTGTTAGCAGGAACGGTAGTGAGTTCGCTCTTAAGGAAGGCAGCTTTGTTTTCGCTATTAAGTGCTAACACGTAAGTGTCATTTCCTTCAAAGCCAATGCGCTTAGCAGTAGCTCCTACAAGTTTGTTGTCAGCAAGAGTCTTGTTGGTAGTAGTAATGGTAAGGTTGGCTGTAGTTTCACCTTCGTGGTAAAGAATAGCACCTTGGCCTGCGGGAATGATGCCATCAGTGATTTCGTTCAAGATGAGGTAACCACCATTTACTTCTGAAACGCTATAAGCAGTGATGCCACTGTTTGCAGGAACTTGTACAGCAAATGGGTATGCTACTGTGGCATAGTTGGCTGCGCTGATAGCAACGGGAACTTCGGTTACCTTGATGAATTGCCAATAACCACCTTTATCGTTCTTATCATTATAAGCTTGGATAATATCGTAAGCATTACCACCAAATGCGTTGATGATGTTGTTATTAACAACCATTTGCAACATAGTTGCGGCATCGTTGCCAGCAAATGTAGCAGAAGGAACAGCCTTAAGTGTATAGTCGCCACCAGCGTTTACGTCGATAGGCATATCAATAGGTGCTGCGTTAGAACTCATGCGGCAACCAGTGTTGGCATTTTTAATCTTGTAAGTACCATCTCCGTTTGCAACAAGTTGCCAAAGTTGAGATACGAAGTTAGCATTGTCTGCAACACGACGGATTTTACGATCGATATTGTTGTCTTTCTTATAAGATGTAGCCAAACTACCATCGGTACCCACAAAGATAGAAGCAGAAGTAAGATATTTCTTGGTGATGTTATGGATGTTCTGAATGCGATAGTAAGCGTTAGCGTCTGCTACAGGGTAATAGAATCTGTCGTAAGCTGCATCAATAGCAGCGATGGTAGTTGCCGTTCCTGCAGCAGTTTTGGCAGCTTCAACAGAAGCAGCTGTAGATGCTGTAAGCATAGTTGCACTCTCATCTTTAACACTAAGATTTGAAAGAGAATCGCTAGCAAGTGCTTTTGCGATAGCAACTGTGGCCTCTACGTCAGCAAGTTGGATAGTAAAGCTTGAACCACCATCGTTTTGGGGGTCTGCTTGAGTTGTATTCCAAGAACCTAAACGATCATTCGCGTGGTCACCAAGAAATGCTGTTGTAGCATTTGAGAACTGCAAACTGAATCCTGCGTTGTTATTAGATGTATTGGTTTTAGCTATAAAGATAGTAGCATTAGTTGCATTAAGAGTAGCCGCAGCACCATTATTGTTTTCGCACTTTACATATTTGCCTGTTTGTTTATTGAGCAATTTAACACCGAAGCCATCTTTAACAAATGCCCAGAGGAATCCATCGAAAGTTTCTTTTTTGCCGTTTCCTTTGCAGAAATCTTCGCTCAATGTACGTCGGCTACCAATATTTGTGTCGCTTGAAAGCACATGGCAGAGATGCTTGTTGTTGTCATTGCGGAATTTCACTGTATACCATACGGGATTTGCAGCAGTAGAGAGTGTGTAAGGAGTCTCTCCTTCAGTTACATTGATTGTAAAGTTGCAGTTGTCTGTGCTAACCACTGGATCCTCGGGGGCTACGAGTGTGGGGGTAGTGTAGTAATATGACATTGAAGGCATTGTGGGGAGTTCTGTGATAGTCGTACCTTCATTGACTTTGGATGTGAAAGTCCCAATAGTGTTATCACCAGCCTTAACAGTCCATGTAACATCTATAATGGGATCTTTTTCGAGCTCTACAGGGAATAATTGGTATGCACCATTGCCATTCGCACCTGGAGTGGCTTTCTCCCAGCCTGTGAAAGTACCTTCTGAATAACCGCCATTGCCATTACCATTAGCCCATTCAGAATCTTTAGGACGGAAGGCAAATTGGTTGCCGCTGATATAAGAGAATTCCACTTCACCAGCAGTTGCATTAGAGTTCGCAGTAGTACCATGAGGCAAAGTTGTGCCAATGTACTGACCGCTCTTGAACTGCATGGTATAATAGCTTGTACCCTCGTTCTTAGTTATATAAACTACAGAACTCATTAGGGCTCCTTTGCCTACAAATGCTGTTTGCACTGCAGTAAGTTCATCACTACCATTGGTAGCATTCCACAAATAAAGTCCTTTGTCGTCGTTTTCGCGAAGGAATGTTTTACGACCAACGTTGCGCAACACATAATAACCATTTACAAGGTTATCAAGTCCTTCTACAGCTGCTGATACTGAAGCAATACGCTTCTGTTCCCACTCCGCATCAGTAGCAAAAGCAGATTGCACGCTTGTAAATATGAGTACCAAGAGTGCAAGCATGAAAGTAATTTTCTTCATTCTTTTACGTGTGCTAAAAATTATTGTTGTTAATTATATAAGAATTGTCATCTCTGTCAATGCACACGAAATCCTTTGTGTCGCGCATTGTTGATAGAACGTACAAGGTTTGCATTAGGGTATCATTTGCTCAAAATGTAGTGGCTATGTGGGTGTAAAGCTTTTATGGTCGTGGTGGTAGGTAGAGTTACGATAAGTTAACGACACAAATAGGCACTTCCTTGTTGTTGGAGTACCTTAAGCATTATACAGCATGAGTAAATGCACTAATTGTACAACAAAATAATCACAACGTGTAGGTAGAGCCGTGTGAGTTTGTTGCACGATGAGCAATAGAGAAAGCGTAATGTAATGACCAACACCCTATTGATAAGGTAGGTAGTAAGGATGAATGGCACCTTGAGTGTACGCTCTTTGTATACAGATTTTGTATTTAATAGTAGATTCGTTGGCAAAAATAATGTTTTTGTAGAATGCGGACAAACTTTTTCGTAAAAGATTTTAATAGGTGCTCATTTTTGTGTGCAAAATAGCCATAAAGTGCAGACTGCTTAATTGCCTTTATGGCTGTAATGGCTAAAGGGTGGTTCTAAAAATGCTGATTTTAATATTCTAAAATTCTGATAAGTTGCTTTGCACCCTATCAGAATTATTAGAAAAGCCCTAAATGTTGTGATTACTACTACACACTTGGCAGTGAGTGTCCATTAATTTTACGATAAAGGTCAAGAGCATAAACGTCGGTCATGCCACTTATGTAGTCGAGCACAGCCATAAGGCGGTCGCCCTCGCGGGCAGCATGTACCTCATATTGCGAGGGTACTTGTGCTAACAATAATTGCGAATAAGCCTTCTGAGGTGCCATTACGGCTTGCGTAATCAGTTCTAACAGCGTATAGATGATATGATAACCTGCCAAGTCTACATCGATTACTTCATGGCAGCGATAAATCTTGGTTGCCGCCACCTCCGCGCAGTGCTTGTAAGCCTTGGCCAATAAGGGCGGCAAATGGTCAATCAGGCTCCCCACGAACTCGCCCCGCAAGATGGCCTCTTCATGTGCTACAAATATGCGCACACAAGCCCTTTCGAGGGCATTGATAACGCACGAGCGGAAATAAATGATTTGGTCGTCAGCATCGGTATCGTGTGCATAGCGGCTACGCAGTTGCTCCGCCTCTTGAGCGTCGAAGAAGGCCAAGAAGAGGTCCATCGTCTCCGCATCGGAGAGTAGACGAAGTTTGTGTGCGTCCTCGATGTCCATAATCTCGTAACAGATGTCGTCAGCGGCCTCGACAAGGTAGACCAATGGGTGGCGTGCATAGCGCATGACCCCTTCCTCATCGCGGTGGGACAAGAGTCCGAGCGACTGTGCTATGTGTTCGAACGTAGTGCGTTCTGCCTCGAAGAAGCCAAACTTCGGTTTTTGCCGTGCCCCGTCTGAGGCGTAGGGGTACTTTACGATCGAAGCCAACGTAGCATACGTCATTACGAAGCCTCCTCGGCGACGGCCTTTAAAGTGGTGGGTCAAGAGTCGAAACGTGTTTGCATTGCCGTCAAAACGCGTCATGTCGTTCCACTCCGCCTGCGTCAGTCGTTCACCCTCTGGGCTTACCAATTGATGAAGTTCGCGTCCAGGCCCTTCACTAAAGAAGGTGCGAATGGCGCGTTCGCCAGAGTGTCCAAAAGGTGGATTTCCCATGTCGTGTGCCAAACAAGCGGCACTCACCACGGCCCCGATGGCTGGGAGTTCGGTAGCCTCCAGTTCGGGGTGGAAGGCGATGAGTTCACGGCTCACGTCTGTGCCTAATGAGCGTCCCACACTTGCCACTTCAAGACTGTGGGTCAAGCGGTTATGAACAAATATACTTCCTGGTAGGGGAAACACCTGCGTCTTATTCTGCATACGTCGGAAGGCGGCCGAAAAGATCAATCGGTCGTAGTCGCGTTGAAACTCCGTGCGTCGTTCTTCTAACGGCCGTGGTGTATTCTCTTTCCCCAGTCGTTGTGATGATATAAGTTGTTGCCACTGCATAGCGTTCATTTTTACGTGCAAAGATAGTGCAAGGCGAGTACAACCCAAATGAAAGTCAAAAAACTTTTATTTGGATTGTCGAGCCGCAGCCTATCTTATGCAAAGATAGTGCAAGGCGAGTAAAGAACAAATAGAAGAATACAAAGTATTGGGAAGTTATGGCTTGGTGAACTGCAAATTGTCTGCCTAATTGGGGGGCGCGTCCTAACCTGGGGGCGACGCGTCCCCCCAATTAGGCAGATAAATTGCTGTTTGTTAGTCTATGTGCGAAAAAATGTAGATTTGTAGCAAATGTTCGTGCAAAAAAATGTAGCTTTGTAGCAAATATTCGTGCAAAAAAATGTAACTATGAAGAGAAATGTCTTTGAGAAACTGTTGGAATGGAAACAGAAAAAGAATCGTAAGCCATTGATTTTGAATGGTGCACGACAAGTAGGTAAGACCTATATACTACGTGCGTTTGGCGAGGAATGCTATGAAAAGGTTGCGTATATCAATTGTGACAAAAACGAATTGCTGCAAAAAATATTTGAACAAGACTATGATATCCAGCGCATTTTGTTGTCTCTTTCGGCTCTTGTTCATTTCAATATTGAGCCAGAGAACACTTTAATCATATTCGATGAGATACAAGAAAGCCCTGTTATACTGAATAGCTTAAAATACTTCTGTGAAGAAGCTCCCCAATATCATGTAGCCGTAGCGGGTTCGCTATTAGGCATTTCATTACACAATGGTATGTCATTCCCTGTGGGGAAAGTTGATATGATAAAGATGTACCCAATGACATTTGATGAATTTTTGTTAGCAACAGGGCAAACCTCTTTGGTAGAAGTGTTAAAGCAAGGTGACTTCTCTGTAATTGATGCGTTAGGACTGCGTTTTATAGACTGCTTACGGCAGTATTACTTCGTTGGAGGGATGCCTGCTGCAGTACGTCTATTTGCTGAAACAAAGGACTTAGTAGAAGTACGCAACATTCAAAAGCAAATACTTTTTGACTACCAGCGCGACTTTTCAAAACATGCCCCTAGTCAAGAGGTGCCACGCATTAACATGGTGTGGGAGACAATTCCTGCACAATTAGCTAAAGAAAACAAAAAGTTCATCTTTGGTGTCTTAAAGAAAGGTGCACGCGCTTCTGAATTTAAAATGGCCATTCAATGGTTAAAAGATGCAGGGCTCATTTATCAAGTTAATCGCGTAACAGCCCCTACTATGCCACTAAAGTTTTATGCTGAGATGTCAGTGTTCAAACTTTTTATTTTAGATATTGGCTTAATGGGGGCGATGGTTGATACGCCTGCTGAAAGCATTTTAGTAGCTGATACTCTATTTAAAGAGTATAAAGGTGCTTTTACTGAGTTATTTGTACTTACACAACTCATGCCTCTGCAAATTCCTATTTACTACTTCAGTAGTAACGACTCACGCGTTGAGATAGACTTTATTGTGCAATATGGCGCAACTATTACACCGATAGAAGTTAAGGCAGAAGAGAATGTACATGCAAAGTCATTGCGTACTTTTATAAACAAACATCCCGAGTTGAGAGGTATTCGCCTCTCAATGAAACCCTATCAAGACCAAGAGTGGATGGAGAATAAACCCCTCTATGCCGTTAATTGTTGGGTTTAAATAAACTGAGGCCTCTCCCCCACCCCCGACTGAGGGGGAGGGGGAGAGGCCGTATCGTATAATAATAAATCCCCTCCTTAACTGTATAGTAAGGAGGGGATTTATTGTTTTTATATGTACTTATGCGTTGTCAGCGTGTTATGCTTTTTCGCCTTGTTGCTTGCGGTTCAAAGTGCGGTAAGCAATAGGAGCAGCAAGGAAGATAGATGACAAAGTACCAAAGATTACACCCAAAATCATGGCGAAGGCGAATGAGCGAATGCTGTCGCCACCCAGGATGAAGATGCACAACAATACGAGCAAGGTAGTGAGCGATGTCATTATCGTACGGGTAAGTGTGCTGTTGAGTGACATGTTGAACAAGTCAAATGGCTTCATGGTGGGGTGTAGTTGTAAGTTCTCACGCATACGGTCAAATACAACTACCTTATCGTTGATAGAGTAACCAATTACGGTAAGGATGGCACCAATGAAGGTTTGGTCAACCTCGAGTGAGAAACCTATCCATCCCCAACAAATTGAGAACACACCAATTACCAACAACGTGTCGAACACAAGGGCTACTACAGAACCCACAGAGAAGGCTACGTTGCGGAAACGGATGAGAATGTAAATGAAGATGGCTGCCAATGAGAGCAATACGGCTACAATAGCACCACGTGTCATGTCGGCAGCTACGGTAGGTCCTACCTTTTGAGCCGAAACAATTGAACCACCCGTGTGGTTGTCGCGGTCAATAAATGTTTTGTAGTCGGCCTTGATGAGCTTAGCATCGTGCAAAGCATCGAAAATGAAGTGCTCAACCTCTTGGTCAATGTTATCGCTATCGTCAGTAATGCGGTAGTTGGTTGACAAACGTACAGCATCGTTGCTTGTCGTAGTAATGGCAATGGCAGAAACAATGGCATTGGGATCCTTGGCATGAACCTTTTCGGCAACAGCCTTTTGCACTTGCTCAGGAGTTACACCCTTTTGTTCAAACTCAATGACGTAGTTGCGACCACCTGTAAAGTCAATACCACTTGACAATCCGCGTGTGGCAAGGAAGCCAATGGCAATAACAGCACCAACGATGAACACGTAAATAGAGCGTTTGCCCATCTTCATGAAGTTAACATGTACGTTGGTGAGGAAGTTGCGCGAAAGTCCTGTAGTGAAAGTAAGGCCTAACCACTTATCCTTGTTCAAGAAGTGTTCAAACACAATACGGCTGATCCATACAGCAGTAAAGAATGAACATACAATGCCAATGCCCAAAGTCATGGCAAAACCACGGATAGGACCTGTACCGAAGTTGTACAGGATAACGGCAGTGATGATAGAGGTGAGGTTAGAGTCGAAGATGGCAGAGAAAGCATTGCCATAACCCTCGGCCAATGCTGTCTTAATGCCTTTGCCAGCCTTCAGCTCCTCTTTAGTACGCTCGTAAATAAGCACGTTAGCATCAACGGCCATACCTAAGGCCAACACCATACCAGCAATACCACTCATGGTAAGGGCAGCTTGGAATGAGGTGAGAATACCGAAGGTGAAGAAGAAGTTGAGAATCAAGGCTATGTTAGCTACCATACCAGGTATGAAGCCGTAGAACAAGCACATGAAAATCATCAACAACACGAAAGCAACGACACAAGCAGTGAAACCAGCTTGAATAGAAGCGGCACCCAGGCTCGGACCTACAGTTTCCTCTTGCACAATTTTGGTAGGAGCAGGCATTTTACCGCTCTTGAGCACATTGGCAAGGTCGCGTGTATCATCGGTAGTGAAGTTACCCGAAATTTGTGAGTTACCACCTGTAATTTCGCTTTGTACAACAGGTGCACTATAAACATAACCATCAAGAACAATGGCTACGCACTTCTTTAAGTTCTTTTTAGTGAGTGCAGCCCAGTCGCGTGCACCGCTTGTGGTCATGGTCATGCTCACAATGGGGCGGTGGTATTGTTGTTCAAACTCATCCTTAGCATCGGCAATAACGTCGCCCTGCATAGAGGGTTGACCATTTACAGCGCGAAGGGCATAGAGTTCAAACACATTTGCTTTCATGCCACTGGCGCTCTTAACACCCCAAGCGAGTTTGAGGTCGATGGGCAGAAGAGCCTTAGCAGCATCGCTTTGAATCATGCGGTTAATGGCAGCCGTATCTTTGGCTGTGGCATAACCTACCACGCAGTTAGTGGGTTGCATGCCTTGCACTTGTACCAACTTGCTGAGCAAGGGGTGTTGTTCGGCTACGCTTTTAGCTGCCTTGGTTTTAGCACTATCAGCAGCAGTAGTGTCGTTGTCGGCACCAGCGAGTCGCTTGTCGAGTGCGGTGAGTGAAGGCATGGTTTCGGCCAAAGAGTAGGTTTCCCAGAACTCCAAGTTGGCGCTACCTTGCAACAGTTTGCGCACACGCTCGGGTTCTTTAATACCAGGCATTTCAACCATGATTTGACCAATTTGGCCTTTACCGCGAAGGACTTGGATGTTGGGCTGAGCCACACCGAAGCGGTCGATACGTGAACGAACCACCTTGTTAGAGTTTTCAACGGCTTCATTTACCTCTTCGTTGAGCACCTTTTTAACATCAGCGTCTGAAGAGTTGTAGTTGATATTCCTTTCACCGAGTTTTGAGGCAAAGAGGCCTGCCAACTTGTTTTTGCCGTTAGCTTGCTGATAAGCATTTACGAAGGCATCGACAAAGTCGATATCGCCCTTTTTAGCTTCAGCTACAGCCTTGTCATAGGCATCTTTAAACTTGGGGTCGGTAGCGCTTTCGCCAGCAAGGTTCTTCACCACGTCGGGCACGCTCACCTCAAGCACTACGTTCATACCGCCCTTAAGGTCAAGACCCAGGCCAATTTGCAATGCTTCGCAATCCTTGAGCGTTTTGCCGAGCCATACGGTCTCGTTGCGCATAGAGTCAAGGTATGCGGCGCCATCCTTGCCTTGTGCGGTCATTTGCTCAGCTTGTTGCTCGTACTTGTGAGTGGGGTACGAAAAGCTGAGATACATGAGGCAAATCAAGGAGAGCAGCACTGCAATTACTTTAACAAATCCTTTGTTTTGCATGTGTGTGATTGTGTGATTATTGTTTTTTGTTTTAGTATTATTTCGTAATAGGTGGGTGCTTAGTTGCCATTAATAGCGTGGTTTTTGCCTTGAAATAGGGCAGAAAAGGCACAATTATGGCTTTACACACCTTTGAATGTGCAAATATACGCAAAGAATTTGAATAGCAAGCCTTTTTTAGGTGTTAAGTGGGTGTTGGTCATGCCCTTGCATTCTGTAGAGTGCTGAAAGTTTAAAACATAAAGCACAATCTTCAATTAATCAGCCCATCTTTAAATAACCCTTATCAGCGTGAGTCCATCGCGTTCGGGCAGAATAATTTGTTCCACCCTTGGGTCGGCAGCTACGTGAGCGTTAAAGCGTCGAATGGCTGTGGTTTGTGGGTCGTGGTCGTAGGCGGGGTCAATAACGTGTCCATCCCACAAGGTATTGTCGGCCAAAATGATAGAGCCTGAGTGAGTGTAGGGCATGAGTAACTCGTAGTACTCAGTATATTCACGCTTATTGGCATCAATAAATGCAGCATCAATGCTGAGCTGCATGGGGGGCAACAGTTCAAACACATTGCCCACCACCATGTCAATTTGTGCGGGGTAGGGGGCAGCTTCTAACCACGGACGGGTAAAGCACTCTTGCTCGTCGTTAATTTCAAAAGTGATGATGCGGCTCCCTTGGCTCATGCCCGATGCCATGGCTAAGGCTGAGTAGCCCGAGTAGGTGCCTATTTCGACCACGGTGCGTGGTTGAATCATTTGCATGAACATGCGCAGCAACTGTCCTTGCAGAGGGCCAGAGGCCATGCGCGGACGTAATAGGTGTAGGTGCGTGGCGCGATAGAGTCGGTGTAAGTACTCGTCGGGAGGGGTGCAGTTTTGCTCTAAATAGGTTTGCATGGGGTGTGAGGAAGAATAAAAACCTTGGGGTAAGGTTCGCCCCACACACCTTATTATATATAGGTGTGTGGGGCGAATGGTAAGTAGGTGTGCAACATTACTTTTAATGACGCGTTGGCGGAATTAGTAATCAAGTTGAAAAGTTAACGGGTTAACAAGTAAATTTGCCAGTTTATTAAGCTTTTCACCATTCAGAATTTAACACAATAGGTAATGTAAAACATACTTACTTGTTAACTTGTCAACTTGTTAACCCGTTAACCAAAAATTCCGCCAACGGGTTTTTAATGTGAAAATAGTTTTGCGCACCTATTTAAATATAAAGCGTTGTCAGAATTAGTAAACGAGTTGATAGGTTAACGGGTTAAGCTGTTAACTTGTCAACCCGTTCGCCAACAAATAAGCCAACGGGTTTAGCGTAGCACATTAGTTAGGCAAAGCCTCTTCGCCTTCGTTTTGAAAGAGGTTCTTAACAATGTTCATTTCCATGAACGAGGTGCTTTGCTCTTTGCGCTGTGAGCCTAAGTAGCAAATGCGGTCCTCCATTTTGAGCATATTGTCAGAAAGGAGTTTGCGCAAGGCAGCCAATAAGAACTCATGTCCATAGCTCTTCATAGGCATGTAAATGGCGTATACACCATATTGCAAGGCCAAGTGGCGCACGGTTTTAGCTTTGTAGCAAATGGCGAGGATGGTGCTCTCGCCGCGGAAAGAGCTAACGTAGCGTGCTGTGCGACCTGTGTAAGAGTCCATAATGATGGCGCGTAACTTCATGGTCTTGGTAGCCATCACAGCCTCCTTTGAGAAGAACTCAGTAACATCGGGATTGTTAGACAAGGGGATGTCAACATCGCCATACTCCTTAAATGTGTCGCGCTCAGCTTGCCAAGCAACGGTGGCCATGGTTTTAACCGCTTCAACAGGGTAGTCGCCATAGGCCGTTTCGCCTGAGAGCATAAGAGCATCGGTGCGTGAGTAAACGGCATTGGCAATGTCGGTCACCTCGGTGCGTGTGGGGCGTGGATTGTGAATCATGCTTTGCAGCATTTGAGTGGCCACAATAACGGGCTTGTGTGCACGAATGGCTTTGTCTACCAAACGACGCTGAATGCCAGGAATAAATTCTTGTGGCACTTCAATGCCCAAGTCGCCACGTGCCACCATAATACCATCAGCTGCTTCAAGAATCTCGTCGATGTTGTCAACACCCTCTTGATTTTCAATTTTGGCAATGATGCGGATGTCGCTATCGTGTGCATCGAGTATGCGACGAATTTCGTACACATCCTCTTTAGAGCGTACAAAACTGTGAGCAATGAAAGCTACGTCGTAGTCAATGGCGAATTCAATGTTGCGTTTATCCTTTTCAGTAAGAGCGGGCAAGTTAATGCGTACACCAGGTACGTTAACACTTTTGCGTGAACCAAGAGTGGCATCGTTTTCAACGTGGCAAATGAGTTGATTAGCCTCTTTGTGGTCAACGCGAATGCCGAGGTCGCCATCGTCGATAAGAATTTGTGCGCCTTCGCTAAGGTCGGCCACGAAGCCTGGATAGCTTACAGCAATAACTTCGCGTGTGGTTGGTTGTTCGGGACAGCCAACAATGCGCACAATGTCGCCCTTGTGAAACTCAATGGGCTGCTCGGTTTTAGTGGTACGCACTTCGGGACCTTTGGTATCAACAAGAATGGCTATGTGGCTTGACACTTCGCGCACATTGTCAATAACGCGTTTCATGCCCGTGGCATCTTGGTGAGCAGTGTTGAGGCGTACTACGTTCATGCCTGCATCGTAGAGTTGCTGAATAAGGCCTACGTCGCAGCGCACGTCAGAGATAGTTGCAACAATCTTGGTTTTTTTATACATTTAGTTAAGTGTTATGTTTTCGGTGTGTGATGTTTATTGGGGTGACGTAACGGTTAACGAGTTGACGGGTAAGTTAGCCAAGTTATTTAGCTTCTTACCATTTTTATTTTTACATAATAGGTCGTGCATAACATACTTACCTGTTAACCCGTTAACTTGTTAACTCGTTAACTTGTTAACCTGTTAACTCGTTAACCCTTATGAGTGAGAGCTTCAATGCCCAAGCGGTAAGAGTCGAGTCCGAAGCCACAGATGACGCCACGGCAAGCAGCCGAAATCATAGAGTGGTGTCGAAACTCCTCACGCTGATGCACATTGCTAATGTGTACCTCAATCACAGGAAAGTGGAGTGAGCGTATGCAGTCGTGCAAGGCTATGCTGGTGTGAGTGTAGGCTCCAGCGTTGAGCACAGCCCCCTCAATGCCCTCAGCATTGGCTTGCTGCAGACGATCAATGAGAAAGCCCTCGACATTGCTTTGAAAGTATTGCAACTCATGTTCGGGGTAGTGGCTACGTAGTTGTGCCATGCACTCGTTCATGGTGCCTGTGCCATAAATGCCAGGTTCACGTTGGCCTAATAAGTTGAGGTTAGGACCATTAATGATCAAGAGCTTCATGTTTTTGTGAAATAATAAATAGAAAAGTCGTAATTTTGCCTTTGGACGTTTTAAGGTTTCAAGAGAGAGGTCATGTGTGGGGCATTGCCCTGTATTGATAAGTCTTGAAACTTGAAACTACTTAGGACGTTGCAAATTTACTAAATTCCACGTAAAAATGACGTCAATTGTTGATAAATATAATAATTACCTATTGCTTGAAAAGGGCTTTTCAGATAACACGGTACAGGCTTATGTGTCCGATGTGCTGAAGTTGCTTAATTTTATGGAGGATGAGGGACTTGAAGCACACGATGTGCAACTTAACGACTTGCATCGTTTTGCTGCCTCGCTTTACGACATAGGGCTGACAAACACCACATTGTCGCGCATATTGAGTGGTGTGCGTTCGTTTTTTCACTTTTTGGTAGAGGATGGTTACTTAAGTGCCGACCCAACAGAACTGATGGAGATGCCCCAACGCGGTGAACACCTGCCCACGGTGTTAACGGTGGAAGAGGTGGATGCGCTTGAAAATGCTGTTGACTTGAGTCAGGACGAAGGGCAGCGCGACCGAGCCATTATTGAAGTGCTATATAGTTGTGGTTTGCGTGTGTCAGAGTTATGTTCGTTACAGTTGTCGAATGTTTACTTTGACGAGGGCTTTGTGCGAGTGTTGGGCAAGGGGCGTAAGCAGCGCATGGTGCCCATGTCGGGGCGTGCGGTGCAGGAGTTGCAATTGTGGTTAGATGATCGTGCGCAGATAGTGCCCAAGGAAGGTGAGGAGGATTATGTGTTTTTGAGTCATCGTCGTAGGCAGCACCTATCGCGCATCACCGTGTTTCACATAATGCAGGTGTTAGCCGAGCGTGCAGGCATTACGCGTGCCATATCGCCCCACACCTTGCGTCACACCTTTGCTACCCATTTGCTTGAGGGAGGGGCTAACCTGCGTGCCATACAGGCCATGTTGGGACATGAGTGTATTGACACTACGCAAATTTACACTCACCTTGACAACACTTTCTTGCGTCAGCAGGTGTTGGAACACTTGCCGCGTAATTAGTGGTAACCAAAGCAAGTAAAAAAAGTATCACTGCAATACTATGTCAAACGCGTTGGCGGAATTAGTAAACAAGTTGACAAGTTAACGGGTTAACAGGTAAGTTTGCCAAGCTTTTTAAGTTTCTTGTCATTCTGACTTTAACATAATAAGTGGTGTAAAGCATACTTACTTGTTAACTTGTCAACTTGTTTACCCGTTAACCTGAAATTCCGCCAACGGGTTATGTCAAGTATTGCAGTGATACTTTTGGTTACTATTGCTGTTTTGAATGCAAGCCCTTATCCCTAACTCACGTTAGAAATAATTTTTTAAACCACCCTGTAATTATTGCCAAGGTTGAATTAAGGGCTTTACATTGATGTAGTTAGGCATGCAGTTGCCAATGTCGGCTCCTATGTAGGTAGGGTCGCAAATGATGTACTGCAGGGTGTTGTAGTTGTATCCCGTGCCACTTATTGAGGGGTCATTAAAGTGAATGGCTGTGCATTCATGACCTGGAAATTGCACCAAATGTACCTTAAGCCCTAATAGTTCGCTAACAGCACGGGCCAAAAAAATGGCTCTATCTTCGCAATCGTTTTTAGGATAGTAAAAGTTCTCTTCAATGAAATAGGGCTTTTCATAGCCATGCTGGTCGCCATCGGTGGCATAGTCAAAGGCATATTGTGCAAAGTGAAGCAAGGCTTTGACCACATCGTGCTCGGTGCGCCCTGTTAGTTGGCTGCGCAGTTGCTGCCACAAGTTAGCTTGCAAGGTGGGCAACACCACTGACTGCGCATAGTGCGGAATGTCCATGGGCGGATAATGTCGCAAAGCCTCCATCATGCCTTTGTCAATGGTTACACTAATGTTGAGCCTACCATCGGTGAGGTGACGCTCAATGGTTTGGCCTGAACGCAGTTGTAGGCCGCCCTTGTTATTGAAAATTAGGTTGACAATGCGTCCCGCATCGCCCCCACTGGGCAACTGGTAGGAGGCATATTGTGTACTATTTTCATCAATAGGGTTTAGGTTGTCCTTAAATATGTAAAATTGTTGTCCTTTAAATTCAAGATAGGACTGATTATAAAAGGTTTGCTGCGTGGGCACAAGTAGCACCAATTGCTTGTTGGTGCGAGCCAAACGCACATCCCACCCCATGTGTGAAAGTACAAATTGCTGCATAACAATGCGTGTGGTCGATTGTGTGGGGGTGGGTAGGAGCGCATCAACATAAGTGCGCACCATTTCGATGGTTAACCAGTCGTTCAGGCCTAATTGACGAGCCAACTGCATGAGGTTCTCCACCACTTGTTGGTTAGCATCTGCCTTTTGCATAGTGCGCCAAGCCTGTGCAATGTCGTGTTCATCCATAGATCCTAATAGTGCAAACTCAGCCTTAGGGGCGGTGAGCTGTGCTCCGTAAAAGGTAAAATGCTGGGTAGGCAGGGTAGGCTGACTCGCAGGTGAAGGTGTGGTAGGAGCAGGCTCTGTAGGTCGTGGGGGAGTGGTAGGAGCTGGTGGTTGAGGAATAGTAGGCTGCGGTGAACTATCCTCTTGGGGAATTGTAGGTGTGGGTAATGGTGCAGGAGTGGTAGGTGAGGTGGGGGCTTGAGGGGCCTCATGAGGCTTAGGCGAATGGTCGAAGGGTAATTTTTCGCCTTTAAAAGCCTCAAAGCGTTGCCAAGTTTGTTGCAAGTAGTCGGCATAGTTATCAAGCACTCGTTGTCGGTGTTCGGTGTATCGGCGCAACATGCCTTGGCGGAATTGGTCAAAGTCTGTCTTCCAAGCCTTATGGTTGGTTTGTGCTTGTAAGGCTATGGGTATGAAAAAGATGATGAAAAAAAGTAATCGCATCATGGCTAAAACATTATTGAGGGTGGTTCTAATAATTTTGATAAGTTGATTAGAACCACCCTTGAACAAATTACTATACGACTTCTACTTACCAATTGCCAATGCCGTAGAGTCCAACTTCGGGGTCGGGTTCGGGTTGCCAGGTGCGCACCTTAATGATGGGTTGGTGACGATCGTTGAGGTCAACTTGCAGGTAAAGGTACCCTACATCGCCATACGAACTGGAGTAGTAGTCTTGCTTAATTTGTATGCCATATTCTTCGCCCTTTCGTGCCTTACGTACATCGTTATTGGCAAAGCGAATGTTGACAAACTCATTGCTCTGAAAGCATCGTGCTAAGTTCTGCAAGTATTGCTCTTTGCTATATTGGGTGCGTTGCACATAGCGATGAGCCGTGTACTGAATGCCGTCGGTTGCTTTGCGTTCAAGTCGAGTGGCTACATGGCCCACAATGATAACCGCATCATCGTCGAAAATGGTGCGCAGATAGTCAAGACGTTTGAGCGCATAGGCCGTTTTGTAGTTTTCAAGAAATTCCATCAGTTTTTGTCTGGCCTCAATGGGCCACACCCCTTTGCCTAAAATGTCGGTGCGTGCTTTGCGGTCAAGTCCAAAGGCTATGCAGTCAATGAGTCCATCGTGGTTAAAGGTAAACACCACGTCCTCAACAAAGTTGCGACGAACCCCATGCTTAAAGTCAAAAGCCATTTGTATGCTGCGAGCCACCACATTGTCATCGAATTGGTAAAGGGCACAATCATTGGCATTGAGTACTCTGGCCCGTCCGTAGCCAATGAGAGCTTTAAACATGTCAAGTCCGTCGGGTGTAAAGCAATCAGTTACAGAACCAAGCGTGTGGGTGCGAATGGCATTTACCACCCTACTCAACACCTGCCTATACCGACTTTCATTGCTCACGGGAGCATAAGCTTGCACGTTGCGGCTTTGCTCCGTTTTAGCTGTCACCTTGAGAGGAGCCGACTCGGGGAGCGGTTTTTGTTTGCCCGTAGCCACACTCACCCTTGCACCTCGTAGAGGGGAACTTTTTACTACACTTAGTACGCTTTGCACCTCAGGATTAATGTGTGCTTGCGAGCGATATTGATACTCTAAGTTGAGTTGCACATTGTCGGGTGCCATGCCCTGTGCAAACTCTATGGTGCCGCGACCATCTTTAGCACTACATAGGTTGCTCCAGTCGCGCCCATCGAAGTAAGTGAAATCAATACTCGAAACGGGTTGGCCTTTGTAATTGAATTGTAGGTCGACGTGTGTGCCATCATTGCCTGTTACGCGCGCCTCGATGTTGCTAAAAATGTTGGCTATGCGCTCGGGCAGCCAAGTGAGTGGCATGAATTCAAGTCCTGTTTCTTCGTCAACATACTTCAGTTCGGCTGGGTGCTGTACACTTTTGAGCAGAGCAAAGGCCCAATAATAGTTGCGAAGGGCATCGTCAATTTTGCTTTGCTGTTCGGCCATCAAGCCCAATCGGATGTTCTCTTTAAGTGTGCGCACACGTCCCTCAAAGATGCGGTTCAGTTCAGACCGACGAATAAATCGCCCCACGTGCAGGTTGTCAGGGTTATTGTCAATGATTACACGCTCGGTGTTAGTGAGTGTGGCCGATGAGTACGTTTCGAGTTTGCTACGCGTGTAACTATTGGCATCAAGAGTGCCATTGTGTGTGCGTTCATCCTCAGTTATGCTAAAGTCGTTACTCACCGCCACGCTCAGTTGGCTCACCAGTGCTGCCAAGGCTTGATGGTCGGCCTCGTCAACAGTGGCTCCCCACCCCTCGCCACAAATAAACTGTTCGGGGTGGGCTTTCACCTCTTGCCATTGCTGTGCTTGTAGCGTGAGCAGTGAAGAGGCGATGAACCAAAGTGTAAGAAAAAGTTTCTTTGTCATTTTTAGCTAAAATAGCTCCCTTGCTTACTTGTTAGTGTCTTTGTTACGTCCTTCGCGGATGAATTTGCTCACCTCATCGGCATACTTTTGTGCAGCTTTGCTTTCGCGAGCCGCATTTTCGTAAGCCTTGATGCGTGCTCGTGTTGCTGCACTTTCGCTCACAATGAAGTGGGCCTCCATTTCATACTCCCCATTGCCAATGGGACGAATCAAGCAGTAGGTTTCTTGTAATTCTCCATTAATTTCCTTTTCAACCTGACTTTCATAGGCAGCATAGAAGCGGTCGAACTCAGCCTTGTCTTCATCACTTGAGTTAGCTATGTCTGAGGCTACACGTCCGCTCACTACGCGCTTAGCTTGTTGTGCATAAATGTTGGCTGCATTGTTAATGCACGTTTGGTGTCCCACGTTCTTTGATTTGCAGCGTGTGCAGTTGCCCACAATCTCTTGGTTCTCCTCGCCCGCCTTGTATAGCTTTTGGTAGTGAAGCAACAAGGCCATTTCAACAGAGTGTGAGGAGCCAAAAAGTTTCCATCCCTCTTTTTTATAGAGTTTGATGGTCTTTTTATACTCTTGCTCCATCTGTTTGGCAATTTTCTTTTCGAGTTGTGCTGAAGCAGGAATGATGCAGCACAATGTGAGTAAAAACAGAATAATACGTTTCATATTCATTGTGTATTAGGTGAATGTTGATTAATGCGTTGGCGGAATGAGTAAACAAGTTGACAAGTTAACGGGTTAAGTTTGCCATGTTTCTTTAGCTCCTTACCAGTTATACTTTAATATCATAAGTAATGTATGGCATACTTACTTGTTAACCTGACGCGTTGGCGGAATTAGTAAACAAGTTGACAAGTTAACGGGTTAACAGGTAAGT